>Ga0335394_10001026_pt1 | contig 31030 bp, 29 predicted proteins | sample MAT03_FD_205741 | JGI IMG/M metagenome (GOLD analysis project Ga0335394, IMG submission 205741) | Freshwater microbial communities from Lake Fryxell liftoff mats and glacier meltwater in Antarctica - MAT-03 (spades assembly) (version 2) ...
ACTCCTTGGGAAAGCGAACAGCGCGATCGGGAGCAATTTCCAAGTGCCTGCTGAACTCGATGTGACCATTAAGATCACCGGCACCATCGAGAAGCCCATCATCAAACCTGTGTTCGCCGGAGGAAGCACCAACGTGAAGGATGTGATCGTTACGGAGATCAAGCAGGAGGTGAACGAACAGATCGACAAGGCCAAGGAAGAGGCCATCGCAAAGGCGCGTGAAGAGGCGGCGAAGTTGATAGCAGAAGCCCAGAAGCAGGCCGATGAGTTGAAGGCCAAGGCACGTCAAGAGGCTGCGAATGTTAAAGCCCAAGGTTACAAAGCCGCAGATGATGCCTTGGCCCAAGTGACCAATCCATTGGCTAAGATCGCGGCCCAAGCCATTGCTAAAAAGGCGAAGGAAGAAGCGGATAGCCAAGAACAAAAGCTGATCGCCGAGGCCGATAAGAAAGCAGATGGTCTGGTGAATGTTGCGCGAAGCAAGGGCGACGACATCATCAAGAAGGCGGAAGAGACGAACACAACGGTGAAGTAGTGTTCAAAGGCGAAGCGGATCGCGATGGACCAGGACGATCCAGGCATCTGAAATTGGATGTGGCATGAAGATCGCCAAGTCCGGAAAGAAGATATTTTGATGGAGCGAAGGATCGATCCTAAGACCTACCAACTAATGAGGTCCATTTTGATAGCTGTTTCGTTCCTGTTGCTCCCAACACTTTGGGCGCAGGACGAGCCTGGACCCTGTGATCCCCCGACCGACAAGAAAGTCGTGAAACTGTTGGAAGATGCCGCCAAATCGAAGGATCCGCTGGAGCGGCACCAGAAGTTGAAGGAGGCATTGGAATTGGATAGCGAATGCGGGGAATGTCTTTTCCAACTGGGTTCGTCTGCATACCGGATCGGCAAGGAAGGAGAGAAGGGATATGAGCCGGCGATCAGGTATTTCTATCAGCTGAACACGAAGTGCCCGAATTACAGGAGTGATGTTCCATACTACTTGGGTACGATGTTTTACGCGCAGGACAAATTCGCAGAGGCAGCGAAGGCCTTCGAAGACTTCCGGAAATTCCCGAGCGACGATCCTTCGAAGATGAGCAAGGACTACGACAAGAAATACAGCGATGTGGAAGCTGTAATGCCGGAATTGCAATTCTATGTGGATTTCTACAAGAACACGGCACCGCTCGATCCCCAGTTGGTGAAGAACGTGAGCACACCGGCCCGCGAATATTTGCCCATGCTCTCACCGGACAATGAGCTGTTGTTCTTCACCCGTGTGAGCAAACGAAAAGCGAAAGGTGATCTCGTTCCAAGGGAGGTCGAAGAACTGACAGAAGCCCGGCGGAAGGATGTATTCACAGATTTCAATGAAGGCCGTGCCTTGTCGGAACCCTTCAATACCGGGGATAGTTACGGTGGTGTCACGATCAGCTTGAACAACAAGGAGATGTTCGTTACGGTCTGTGGGCCGAAGGACAGTCGTGGCTATACCAACTGCGACCTCTTCCGTACACACTTCGCAACACGCTTCGATCTGGACCAAGGTGGCCAGGTGTTCGAGTGGAGTGGCCTGGAGAAGCTTGGTCCCAATATCAACACGCCGGATGGTTGGGAAAGTCAGCCGAGCTTGAGCGCCGATGGCAATACGCTCTACTTCGCATGTCAGCGGGCGGATATCACCGATGGTATCGACATCTACCAGAGCACACGGACCGGTAAAGGGGACTGGTCCATGGCGAAACCTGTACCGGGCATTAACACCGCGGGCGACGAAAAAGCACCGTTCATGCACAGCGATAGTCGCACCCTGTATTTCGCGGCAAGACCTTCACCGAAAGACCAGCAAAAGGGCCATAAAGGCATTGGGGGTTATGATATTTTCTTCAGCAAATTGAACGATAGTGGCGCGTGGGAGAAGCCCAAGAACATTGGTAATCCACTGAACACCGATCAGGATGAACATGGCTTGATCGTAAGTGCCGATGGACATACCGCGTACTTCGCGAGTGCGCGTTACCAAGGGGCCGGTGATCTGGACATCTTCGGTTTCCAATTGCCCAAGGAAGTGCGGCCCGATGAGATCCTATTGGTGAAAGGCGAAGTGCGGAACGAGAAAGGGGAACTGGTGCGGGACGCTACCGTGGAGATCGAATACATGGACTCGCGAAAGATCGAAGTGGTACGCGTGGACAGTGCAAGCGGCCAGTATGCCACGATCGTGAAACTGGCTGCGGGTAGCGATGTGAAAATGACCGTGAAGAAGAAGGACCACGTCTTCGATTCGCGCAGCTTTTCACAAGAGGATACCGTGCGGGCCGGTGTTGCCAAGGTGGACATGAAAGTGCAGAAGATCGAAGTGGGCCGCAGTTATCGGGTCAACGATATCAAGTACCCCACGGCTTCAGCGGAGATCCTGCCATCGTCAGAATACATCCTGGAAGAGCTGATCGATTTCCTGAAGGAGAACCCCACAGTGAAGATCCGGATCGAGGGTCATACCGATAGCCGCGGCAATGCAACCGAGAATACGGTGCTGAGCAACGACCGCGCGAACACGGTGAAGGCCTACTTGGAGTCACATGGAACCGCAGCGGGTCGTCTTTCCGCTCAAGGTTTCGGTCCTTCGAAACCGTTGGGAACGAACGATACGGAAGAGGGCAGGGCGCAGAACCGTCGCACCGAATTCGTCATCGTATCGCGTTGATCAGGATACCGGTATCGTGTTGGTCGAAAACTTCTGTTCGTTCCACGATCCGCAGCGAAGTTCCGTTCGTACATTGGTATTATGGATTATAGGCAGGTGGTCCTCCTTACGGGCATTCTATTCGGGAGCGCAGCTTCGGCGCAACTCTCGCAGGGCGGTTTACCACGGTCCTTCACGGCGCGTAGCGTGGGATCAGCGGACCTTCCAACCATTCAATTCACCGATGCCGATGGACCGGGACCCACAGATCTCGTACTAGAAAGCGATGTGCGCTATGGGGTGCAACGGTTTCGTTCCGTTGATCTGATCACCGATGGGGAATGGGAGATCTTGGCAGAAGGCGAACAGCTGTGCCGCTTGACATTGAAGAGTTCCGGCGCGGCCATGGTCAGCGTGCAATTCGATCGCTGGGAACTCCCCGAAGGCGCAACCGTGTTCCTGTACAATATGGACAGAAGCACCGTTATCGGAGCCTTTGATCGAACGAACCGCTCATCATTGGGCACCATGGCCACGCAGGTCGTACCGGGTGAAGAGTTGACCATTGAGTACCTCGTACCGGAAGGCGCTCCACGTGGCGAATTACGGGTGCAAAGCATTACCCATGCGTTCTTCGATCTCTTCCGCACACAAGCTGAAGGGGCACGTGACCTCGGTGTGGAAAGCTCCCCTTGCCACATCAATACGATCTGTCCGGAAGCCGTGGCATGGCAGAACCAAAAGCGCGCAACCTTGCTTTTCCTTCGACCCGACGGTGGTGGTTGTACTGCTGGGTTGTTGAACAACACCGGTACGCCGGGCATTCCGTATGTGAACATGGCCGGTCACTGTTTATACACGCCCACCTTGGACCAGACCGTGTTCTATTTCAACTATGAGTCGGCAACGTGCGTGGGCGGTGTTGGCCCTACAACACAGACGATGACAGGAGCATCGCATCGTGCGGATTGGAGTCCGCAGGACTTGGCGCTTGTGGAATTGTACCAAGCCATTCCCCCGGCCTACAATGTGTATTACGCGGGCTGGGACCATTCCGGGAGCGTTCCCCAAACGGTCACCACGCTCGAGCATCCGTTATACGACGTGAAGAAGATCGCCTTTGAACTTGACCCGCCAACCACTGTTTTCGGGGAGCTGGGTACGGAAATGTGGAGCGTCTTTTGGGATGTCGGAATGGTCGAGGGCGGCGCCAGCGGTTCACCATGCTTTGATCAGAACAAACGCTTCATTGGACATCTGACATCCGGTTCAGGTCAAACCTGTGCGAATATCCGAACGGAGCCGAGCGGGATAGCCAAAATGAGCGCCATGTGGGATGGGGACTATCCGTTCTATCGGCTGCGCGATTGGTTGGATCCAGCGAACACTTCCTTGACCTTGGACGGATATGATCCCAGTGCATCCGTTCCGTCCATCAAGGTGCGGTTGAAGACCTTTTTGGAAGGACCATTCAACGTGTCGACCGTGAGCATGGACGCGGGGCTGCGCAGTGCAGGTCTGGTGCCACTTACCGAACCATACACGAGCTTAGGCTATCCTCATATTGGAGGGGGAGGGGAGAGCACGACACAAAGTGTGTTGAACATTTCTGGCGCCAGCGCAGTGGTGGATTGGGTGGTGATCGAACTGCGAAACAAATTGAATTCGACACAGGTGCTTGCCACGCGTAGTGCATTGATCCTTCGGAATGGGAACGTGGTCGCCACGGATGGGGTGTCCGATCCAGCCTTCAGCATGCCTGCGGACAATTACTTCATTGCCGTGCGGCACCGCAATCATTTGGGGATAATGACGAACGCAGCTATACCATTGTCCTCTACAGCATCTCAACTGGACTTCAGTAACGGGTCCATACCGTTATACGGCGGAACAGGTGCGACCAATACGCTTGGCGGTAGGGCCGTCCTTTGGGCTGGGGATGGGAACGGCGATGGGACATTGCGCTACACCGGTGCGAACAATGATCGCGACCCCATACTCGTGCGTGTGGGCGGATCCGTTGCAACTGCCACGTACAACGGGTATTCCAGGACCGATGTGAACATGGATGGTATCGTAAAATACACAGGGGTGGGCAATGACCGCGATCCGATCCTGGTGAACATCGGAGGTACGGTCGCCACCGCAACGCGGACGGCATCGCTTCCGTGATCAACTGTTCTGCATGGGACAATTGGTATGGATCCTTGTCAGGTCTTTGCTCCATGGATCGATCGGAGAATAGGCGAGCATAGGTGTCCCGATCCGTTCATTCGCGATGTGCTGAGTATTCTTGCACAGAAGGGGTCGTGTCCGACGTGGACAAGCAGATCGTTGATCGAATTCACCGGACGGCGCGATCGGCATGACCATAGCTTTGGTATATGACAACCAGACCGCTCATCTGGGTGCCGGGTATATTCTCCATATTGTTCGCGCAAGCCCAGATCAATTCAGGAGGTATCCCAACATCGTTCCAGGCACCGGAACTTTCAGTCACCCGTATTCCGGAAATGGAATTTCACCGGATCTCCTTGACCGCTGCGGAACCCAGGACGGATGAACACGGTGTTGCAAAATATGGCGAACAGCTTTTCCAAGCGATCGACTTGGTTGCACAAGGTCATTGGGACCTGCACGAAGATGGTTCAGCGGTATGCAGGCTTACGCTTCGCAGTCCGGGTGCTGCCATGATCAGCGTTCAATTCGATGTGCGTTCAGTGCGACCGCCCTGTCAATTGCGGCCACCTTGATGGACCTGAGCAACGGGACCGTGCCGCTCTATGCTGGAACCGGTGCCCTGAAACAGATCTCGGGAAAAGCTGTGCTTTGGGCGGGAGATGTGCGGGGAGATGGTGATATCGGTTACACCGGCGTGGACAACGACCGCGATGCGATCCTGGATCTGATCGGTGGCAATGTTGCTACGGCCGTGTTGAACGGGTATTACGGAGCGGATACCAATATGGACGGTGAGGAACACTACACGGGTTCGAACAACGACCGGGACATCATTTTGGTGAACATCGGCGGGGTGGTCGCAACCAACACGCGAATGGGGACCTTACCCTGATCAGACACGACCACTGGGGTCTTTCCGGTCCTGGAGCTTCTTCTCGGTCACCTTCATTCGCAAGTTCAAGGTCTCGACCAGCACGCTGAACAACATGGCGACGTAGATGTAGGCCTTATTGATCTCCTCGCCCATGCCTTCCATCAAGAGGGCCACGCCGATCATGACCAGAAAGGCAAGGGCGAGCACTTTAACGGTAGCGTGTTTCTCAACGAAGTCGGCGATGGCCGCGCTGGCCACCATCATCATGAGCACCGCGATGATCACGGCGAGCGACATGATGAGCAGTTCGTTGCTCATGCCCACAGCAGTGATCACGGAATCCAAGCTGAAGACCAGGTCGATCACAATGATCTGGAGGATCACACTGAACAAACTGCTCGCCTTTCGGGCCTTCCCTTGTTTTTCCCGTTTATGCTCCACCTTGGCGTGGATCTCCATGGTGGCTTTCCAGATCAAGAAGAGGCCACCGATACCCAGCACCAGATCGCGCCCACTGAAGGAGTGGCCGAACAAGGTCATGAAGGGAGCGGTAAGGCCCATGATCCAGCTGATGCTGAACAAGAGGGCCAGCCGGGTGATCATGGCCAATGCCAAACCGAGCCGTTGCGCTTTGCGTTGTCGTTTCTTGCCCTCCAGTTCACCACTGAGGATGCTGATCACGATGATGTTGTCTATACCCAGCACGATCTCCAGTGCTGTAAGCGTAACAAGGCCGATGAGCCCTTTGCTGGTAAGAAGAACTGCCGGATCGAGAGTTGAAAGGTCCATTCCTTGGGTTTCGCGGCGCAAATCTAATCCGCCGCCGTGCGTGTAACGAGGATCGCCTCATTGCGATTTACAGGATTCAGCCAATGGACCACGCGATCCACCAGTCCCGGACGTACAACGGCGATCACTTCCAACGGACCCATTGTCGCGATCACCCGGGCCATCCGTTTTGGCAGGTCTTCCATTCCGAAGAAAAGGATCGCATCCGGCCTGTCCATGCGTTGTTGGGTCGGATCAAGCGGCGGAATAGGTTCTTTCGGATCGAGAACGAAATGTACGTTCACGTTCCATTGGCCCAAGTAGAAGAGTGGTGGGAGCGGAGGTTCACCTTCCACGGTATCCTCCATGATCAAACGGCGCAGAGGGGTTTCGTTCCGAAGCAGGTCCATGGCTTCCACACGACTTCGTTTGCTGAAAGCGCCACACAAAACGACAAGTAGGATCGTATTCAACGCAAGCACGAAAACCATTTGACCCTTCCACAATTTCGCGTTCCGCTGCCACCAGGTCGAACCTAGGCGCCATTGTTCCCACGAGACAAAACCGACCACGAAGAACAAGGGCACGATAGGCAACAGGAATCGCTCCTGTTTGTTGGGGAAGTACGAATGCGCGGCCAGGAACAGCAAGAGCGGAAGCCACAACAGCAGCGGGCTGGTCTTGCGGAAGTATCCGTAAAGCACCCCAACGCTCAGGAAAGGAATGAAGATGCCAGCGAGGAGCAGTAGATAATTGTACCACGGTTGATCGAAGTAAGTAGTGGTGTTCACCAAGTTGTAGAGAACATATTCGGTGAGTTCGGCGAAGGGGGTTTTCCAAATGAACAGGTCGATCATGCCTTGGAGCAGAACGATCGGCAATGCCGCCCCCAAACCATAGACCACCGCTTCCTTCCACCGCTTTTGGAGCAGGAGTGCAAGTCCCGGTCCCACGGCGAAGAACAGCGTTTGGAAACGGATGTTCACCGCCATTCCGATCCACATCCCGGCCCAGAGCGCATCTTTTAGAGAAAGCCCTTTCTGCGGACGCACCAAGTGGTAGGCACCGAGCATAAGAAAGGGAATGCACGCTACTTCCACCAAATTCCGAACGGACAGGAAGGGCATGAAATAGAACAGCGCAAGAAAGAGACCTGTGTGCCACGCGATCTCCGGCGTAGCGAGCCGCATTGCAATGCGATACCCTGCACGCACCACCACCAGGCTCCAAAGGGCATGGAACAAACGCACCACCAACATGACGGCCTTTGGCGACCCGATGCCGATCCATTTCAACCCACTGAACAGCAGGTAGTGCAAGCCGACATAAACGAAACTATGTCCGCTGGGGTGCGGCGTTCCCGTTTGGTTCCACGGCAACCAGTTGTTGTAATCGAAACCGTCCACCCAGCTTGCTGCTGCTTCGATCACCAAAAAGTGATCATCATGGGCGAAATACCCTTCACTGAAAAAGGCTGCAATAAGGCGCGGCACCAATGCGATCACCGTCAATGCCGCCAAAGGCTGCAAGGCGCACCATGCATGGAAGGACCGCAACATCGGCGCGAAGCTAATAGTAGTGTCCGGCCCTGTGCCCTAACATTGCGGAATGTCCGTCGGACGAAATACAAGTTCCACTGCTTGGGTCGTTACGCTGATCGTGGCGTTCGGTCTTATGGCCTTTCTGCCCACCTTTTTCACTTTTATAGACGGATGTGAAGGTGTAGTACCCTATGAACCCTTGCTAGGGCATTTGCCTGCGGTGGATGTGACCATTCCGCTCTTCGTGGTGCTCTATTCCGCGTTGCTGGTCCTCGTTGTCCTGGCCATCCGTTCACCGTTGCTTGTCCTCCGCACCATACAGGCCGCGTTGATCCTGCTCTTGCTTCGGATGGCGATGATGGCGCTGGTCCCACTGGTGCCGCCTCCGGGCCTCATCACCTTGCAAGACCCCTTCACCCAGTGGTTCTATCCTACTTCCGAACCGTTCGAAAAGGACCTGTTCTTCAGCGGGCACACCGCGAATATGTTCCTCTTTGCACTGGCAATACCTTCCCGAAGATGGCGAGTGGTTTTCGCTGCGGCCACGATCTTTATAGGCGTAGCGGTATTGGTCCAGCATGTACACTGGACGGTGGATGTCGTTGCAGCGCCGTTCTTCGCAGTGTTGGCGTGGTGGTGCAGCAAGTGGACGGTTGCATGGTCAACGCGCTGACGAGCATGGCCTGTTGCGGCCTGATCAACTGCCGCCAACATGCCTTCCTTAACCACCCAACTTCTTCAAGTAGATCGAACTTGCAACCCGTTCTACGATCCCTTCGGGCAGCATACCCAGAATGAGAACGGTGACCTTATTGAAGAAGCCCGGAACCACTTCTGCTTTTCCGGCGAAGAGTGCTTTCAAGGCTGCCTCCGCTACCGGCTTGGGTGGGTGTCCGAATTGTTTCGCAAGGTCGTCCATCACCTGCATGCCTGCGCGTTCGGTGAAGCCGGTTATTACACTGCCGGGACAAACACAGCAGACCTGGATGCCTGTTCCGCTCAATTCCATGCGCAAGGATCGTGACCACCGGACGATGAACGATTTGCTCCCGCTGTAGGTGCCCAAAGTTGCAAAGGCGTTATAGCCCGCCATGCTCCCCACGTTCAGCACGTATGCTTTCGGTGCTTTCTGCAACTGCGGCAGAAGGCGATGGGTAAGCTCAATAGGCACCTGCATGTTCAAGCGCATCATTCGGAGGTGATCGTCCAAGGGCTTTTCCGCAAAACGACCCCAGATCGCTTCACCGGCGTTGTTCACCAGCACGGTTATGGGTAGGCCGGTCGCTTCGATCCGTTCCACTAAATTCTCTATGGCATCGGGTGCCACAAGGTCCGCCTCGATCGCGATGGCCCGTGCGCCGTTCAACTTACCACATTCGGCCACCGTTTCGGCCAGCTTGGCAGTGGTGCGGGCCACGGCCACGATCCCAAAACCTCTTTGGGCCAGATCTATCGCGAAGGCGCGGCCCAAGCCTTGGCTTGCCCCGGTGACCAATGCATATCCTTTCTCCATATCTGTGTCTCTCAATTCAAATGTTCGCACGGCATCAAGGCCGTTGCCACCTTGCCACGCACCCTTCAGTTCGGAGCGAGTGGCCCATGTAATTAAGGAAGCAGGGAGCGGTGTGGTCCACCTGGACCTACTTCACGAATCCTTGGAACCGGTGGTAGAACGGTGTTTTGCTCTCGGCGGATTTGGGCATGAAGGGACCGTTCACGATCGGGATGTACATGACCCTCCGCCGGCTCGCCTCGCCAACCAATTTGGACTTGGCAACGCGGTGCCACGCCCTACCATCGTGTATCGTGAGATCCCCCGCCTTGATCTCGAAGGCCACTTCGCGCGGATCCGGCCTGTTGTCCAAGAATTGCACTTTGCGGAAGAGTACACCCGATTTCTTCTGCTTGTGTGTTCCCGGCAGGATGCGCAGGCCACCGTTCTTCGGGTCCTGATCGTCCAAGTGGATACCCACGTTGAACATCGGGCACATGGGAAGGCCCAAGAAAAGGTCGCGCACGGAATCCGTGTGCCAGCCCATTTGGGTAAAGTTGCTGGTAGGGGAGTTGACGTAGTGGTTGATCACCAATCCGTCCTTTTCATGGGTACCCAAACGCCCGCCTTCTCCCACCAAAGCCAGCAGTGCATTGAAGCGTTGATCTTTCAAGAACTCATCAAGGACCGGATGATGTTGCGAGGCGAAGCAGAGGCGCTGGATGATGTCCTTGCCATCCACATCCTTCCCGTACTTGAGCGGTGTACCGTTCAATACCCGCAGCCCCTCGGCCACCCAACGATCACTGAGCTCATCAATGGCCGTGGTCATCGCGCTTACCGCATGGGGTGAAAGGAATCCCCTGAAATGTAGAAAGCCGTTCTGGTCGAAAGAGGCCATTTGGTCGTCGGTAAGTTGGTCGCCAAGTGGGTCGACTTCAATGATCCTCATGTCAATGGCCTAGGTGGATAGTGCGTCAAAAATAACGCTAGTTCAATATGCGCGTAACCAACTTTGATCAAGATGTGACGAAGCTCGCGTTAGTTTTGGCCGGAATTACCCTCCCATGAACATCCTAGTCCTATCGCGGGACACCAAATTGTACTCTACCAAGCGTCTTGTGGAAGCCTGCGAAATACGGGGCCACACGGCACGCGTGGTGAACCACGTGAAGTGCGATATCTACATCGAGAAACGCAAACCGCAGGTGATCTACAGTGGAGAGCCATTGACGGGGATCGATGCGGTGATCCCACGGATAGGTGCAAGCGTGACCTTCTATGGCACGGCAGTGGTTCGCCAATTCGAAATGATGAAAGTGTTCAGCACCATAGAGAGCCAGGCCTTGGTGCGGAGCCGGGACAAATTGCGGAGCATGCAGATCCTTACCCGCAGCGGAGTAGGTATACCCAAGACGGTCTTCACCAATTACAGCAAGGATGTCGGCAGCATCATCGATGCGGTAGGGGGTGCTCCATGCATCATCAAGCTATTGGAAGGTACACAGGGGCTTGGTGTGGTCTTGGCGGACACCAAGAAGGCGGCCGTAGCAGTTTGCGAAGCGTTCAACAGTTTGAAGGCGCGCGTGATCGTGCAGGAATTCATCAAAGAGAGCAAGGGCATGGACATACGCGCCTTTGTGGTGGATGGCAGGGTGGTAGGGGCCATGAAGCGTACCGGAAAGGAAGGTGAGTTCCGCAGTAATCTGCACCGCGGCGGTTCCGCACAGTTGATCGAGCTATCGCAGGAAGAGGAGACCACGGCGATCAAGGCCGCCAAGGCACTGGGCTTGCACGTCGCTGGTGTGGACATGCTCCAGAGCGAGCGGGGTCCGCTGGTAATAGAGGTGAACAGTTCGCCCGGCTTGGAGGGCATCGAAAAAGCCACCGGCGAGGATATTGCCGGAGAGATCGTGAAGTTCATCGAGCGGCACGTGTAACCATTCGACCCAACACGAAGCAGCGGGTTTTCTACTGCACGGTCCGGGTTCAATCGGCAACCACGAACCGAAGGGCGGTGTTGCCAATTGAAGTTGCCAGATATGCACCGGCCGGAAGGTCGATCCGTGTCGTATTCCCGGTCATAACGAAACGAAGCACTGTCCTGCCGGAGAGGTCCAGTATCTCCACGGGAACGTTGGTGGCTGCTTTCATCAAGCGGAGTTCATTGTGCAGCGCATCAAAGTACCACGTCGTATTCAGCGTTCTGCGTTCGGCCGCACTGAGGAACAAAATCGATTCATAGCATCCCAGATCCACTACCCCGCCTTGGATCCGGTCGTTCCCCGCCAGGTCCAGAAGCGAAAGCGCGTCCACCAGATCGTTGTTGCCCACATTGATCCCCGGTGAAGAGGGCAGGAGGGTATAATCGAACAGGCTGGCATCGAAGTTCGTGGCCGTAGCAGGTGAAGGCATTACGAATAGCGGGTCCTGATCAATGATGTCCGTGCCGTTCGTGTGGCCGCCTTGGACGATGGAGTTTGATATGATCGGGTTCGCGGATACCTGCCTTCCGCTGTATGGCGTATTTCCGTAGATAATGCTGTTCTGGATCACATGTTCTGTATCGAAGAACTTGAGCGCCTCCGATTGTAGTGAACCCGAATGGATGTTGAAATTCTGGGCCACCGTGCAATTGATCATGGAGAAGAGCTGGCCGGGTAAAGAGGCATTCACATAGAGCACGTTGCTAGAGGAACCGTTCACCGTATTACCAATGATGCTGGAATTGAACACCCGCACATTGTGGAAGCCGGAAATACGGAGTACGCTGTACTCCGATGTATTGTTGGTGAAGATGCAGCGATCGATCAACAATGTATCATAAGCGATCGTGTTGTAAAGACAAGCACCTTGTCTCGCGGAATTGTTCGTGAAGCGGCTATCCCGGATGGTAAGCACGGAAGTTGGTCCACCGTTGTTGTTTCCATTGTGAATGGCTCCACCATCGCCGGAACCTGCGCTGTTGTTGATGAAGTCGCAATTCTCGATCGTCAGTTTCGCAGTGGCCAGGTAGATGCCTCCGCCATAAGTGCCGGAGTAATTGTTCACGAAAGAGCAGTTGCGTACCACAAGCAGCCCGCCCAGCGTATTCGTTACGCGCATTCCAGCACCGTTGTACCCGCTCCCACCAGCACTATATCCATTCATGATCCGGAACCCATCAAGGGTGATGGGCGAAGTGAGCTGGTTCACGGTCACCAGGGTATAGGAGTTATCGCTATTGGTACCCAGTTGGCCTATGTCGCCGTTGAGCACCGTAGGGTTCGCGGCGATGTCCCTTTGTTCCAACACGGTTTCAACGCCAGAAAAGCCACCAAATACGCTCACCCCATTTCTCATATTGAAGGCAACGGCCCGGCTCGTCCCCGATGTGGGCTTGTATTGTCCAGCCGCCACCCAGATCTCATCACCGGGGATCACCACGCTCAGGGCCTCTTGCAGGTCTGTGAAGGCATTGGCCCAAGTGAGGCCGGTGGCGTTGCCGGAAGCGCTGGCTTGCACGTGGTAGCGTGTCGCATAGGAACCGGTGCAGAGCAACAGCAGGAAGAACAAGGCACTGGGTCGAAGCATGGTGCAGGAGTTGTTTGTACTTAGATTCCAAGCAAATTTAGGCGTTCCATGGTGGCCTGCTTCCGACAGGGCTATCAATTTTCGATCGCCTTTTGGTCAAGGAACCGAAGATGTCTTGAACAGCACTCAGACGTGACCATCAGGCGAAATTATTGCCGTTCATTCACGTCCATTCACGGTTCCACTTTTATTATGGTGGTATATCTGCGCGTCAACGCCCCCTCTCCTTGCTCTGTGATCCAGAGGGAGCCGGTTTCTTGCAACGACCGAAGCTTGCACCGATCACCCAATTCCATTGCCCGAAGAAGAACCGTTGATCGGCCTTGTCCGCCTTGGAATTTGTTGTGCGGATATTCGGCATGCGAATGTAGCCGCCTTTGGCCTCGGTCTGGATGAAGAAGCTGCGGAAAAATTCGATATTGAGGCCCACCACGGCACTGACCCCATAGCCTGCCAAATGGAAACGGTCGTTCCGCGCATTGTTCATGAGCAAGGCGTTGGTCTTTGGGTACAAAATGCCTGTCCCGACCCCTTCGGTAAGACCGATCCGCACTTTACCCACGGTCAACAGGTCCAAAGCATGCCTGATCTCCACATTGGGGTAATTCAGGCCATCGGTATGTTCAAATTGAAGGAAATCCGGGGTCAAGGCGATATCCGCATCCGAGTAGTTCCCGTCGAATCGCGTACCGGTACCGTCAATGGTTCCATTGATATCCACCACCTGGTATTCCTGCACCACATACTTCATGTGGTCCGTTCCAATGGAAATGTTCCAGTTGGGCTTGAACCAATAGCCGATGCGGAAGTTGTACTGCGGAATGGTAGCGGAAACGGGGCTGAGATAGGTCTTCGCGTTGAAGTCCGTTGGACGGTCGAAGGCCTTCACATCGCGAAGTGTGAAATCGTATTGGTCACCGGTGAAGTGGATATCGGAATCCGTGAAGATCTCCCTGTTCCAACCCCAGTACACGTAAACTTTGCCTGTACGGTCCGCACTGTTGAATGCAGATCCCTGTGCAGCACAGGTTCCTGCAAGTGCAAGTATTGTGGAAAAGGCCAAGAGGCGCATGGTCCGGCAAATCTACGGGAGTGAGGCGCTCAACCGCGGAGGTGTTTTGCACTCACGTCCACCACAAAGCGGCCGCGCAGGAATTTGCGGCCGAGCAGCACTTGGAACTTCATATCGCTCCTATCGAACAAGGTGAATTGGGTGCGCACGGAATGCCCGTTCAACCGCACCGTTGTATTGATAAGGTAGCGTTTGCTCACTTCCCCATTGCTGCTCTTCACCGCAACACGTTTGTACACTTTGAATGCCTTGGTCTTACGTTGACCTCCCATTTGGAAAGTGACCACCAGCCTTTTCACTCCCTCAATGGAGCGCACCTTCACGCGCTGGTAATGGATAGCACTTCGGTATGCTCCCGTATCCACTTTTGCCTCTACGCGTGCAATGCCCAGACCCGGCAGCGCAATATGCTCCAGCCTCCCGATGGTTGCGCGTTCCTTGCTCATGGTAATGGTGTAAAGGTGCGTCATGTAGACAATTTATCGTACTGGGCATCTTCGCATTTCCCACACTCTTGGGTGAAAAAGATGGGATCTCAGTAAAAGGCCCGACCTTTGCAAGACATTACCAAAACACACCAATGAACAAATTCTTTCTTTTCAGCTGTGCATTGACCATGGCCATGGCCTGCACCACCGCACACAATCCTGCCACTGCCCAAGAAGTGAAGTCCTACGGCGAAGCGATCAAGCCCGATGGAGCCATCACCACTGAACAAATGTTGAAGGAGATGGGGGAGAAGGACGAACTCGCCACGAAGGTTGAAGGGGAGATCATTACCAGTTGCGCGATGAAGGGCTGCTGGATGGACGTGAAGTTGCCCAACGATGAAGTGATGAAGGTGCGTTTCAAGGATTATGGATTCTTCGTGCCCACCAAGGGGTTGGAAGGGAAACGCGCGGTACTGCAAGGAACCGCTACGCGTGAGGTGGTCGATGTGCCCACGCTTCGGCATTATGCGGAAGATGCGGGCAAGAGCAAGGAAGAGATCGAGAAGATCACGGAGCCGGAGAACAATTTGATGTTCCTGGCCGATGGCGTGTTGATCACGTACTGATGACAAGAACAAGGAGGATAATAGGGCCCGGGGCAATGCTCCGGGCCTTGTTGTTCCTGTGTCTTTGCAACGGGACAGCGTTCGGTCAGGGAGCCTTTGAACTGAAGCCGGGAAGGGAAGCAGTGATCGGTGGTGCCGGTGTGGCGTTCTACGGCTTTGCTCTTTTCCAGGAACACCAGAACTTGCATTTGGCCTTGCCTGTTCTGGACCGTTCCAGCGTGCCCGGGATCGATCGAATTGCACTAGATCAATGGAGCGTGCCAGCGCACCGGGCCAGCAACGTGCTCTTCGGCGTGGCTGTCGCCGCTTCGCTCACAACGGCGATCATGGGAGAGAAAGGCGCACGTCCCTTGGTCCCGATCGTGATCATTGCCGAGGCGGGCCTGTTCAGTGCAGGTTTGACCAACACGGTGAAGGAATTGGTGCGTAGACCGCGACCCTATTTGCATGGCGTTAATGCTCCTCCGGAAGCGACCCGAACGAACAACGACTACACATCATTCTGGAGCGGTCATACCGCGAATACGGCGGCGATCACCTTCACCTGTGCCAACATGGTGCAACGATCCGATGCGTCCAGCGGTGTCAAAACGGCCACATGGATCGGGGCGGCCGTCGCGCCAGCTGCCATGGGCTACCTACGCGTTCGGGCAGGCAGGCATTTCCCCACGGATGTGTTGACAGGTTATGCCGTAGGCGCGTTGGTGGGCTGGGCGGTTCCCTACTTTCACCGCACCGCAACTTGGAAGAATTGACATGGGAAAGATCGCATTGGCCATACATGGCGGCGCGGGCACCATTGCCCCGGAATTGATGACCTCCACGCGTGAAAAGGCGTATCGCGAAGCGTTGGACTTGGCCTTGCGTAAGGGCTACGCTGTGTTGAAGGAAGGTGGTGCCGCATTGGATGCAGTGGAATCCGCAGTGCGTGTGTTGGAGGATTCTCCGCTTTTCAATGCAGGTCGTGGTTCGGTGTTCAATGCAGATGGCCAGCACGAAATGGATGCCAGCCTGATGAACGGCTCCGATCTGCAAGCCGGTGCCGTGGCCGGTGTGCAGAACGTGAAGAACCCGATCTCCTTGGCGCGCAAGGTGATGGAGAACAGCGGCCACGTGTTGATCAGTGGCAACGGCGCATTCGAATTCGCGCACAAGCAAAAAGTGCCGTTGGAGGACGACCAATACTTCTTCGATGAACTGCGTTACCAGCAATGGCAGGAGACCGTAGGCACGGACGTGTACCAACTCGACCATTCCGCAAGCGCCGCCGAAAAGGAGAAGAAGTTCGGCACCGTGGGAGCAGTTGCCCTGGATGCTAACGGACATTTGGCGGCGGCCACGAGCACCGGTGGTATGACCAACAAGAAATGGCAACGCATCGGGGACAGTCCGGTGATCGGTGCCGGCACCTACGCGAATGATGCCTCTTGCGCGATCAGTTGCACCGGCCACGGAGAAAGCTTTCTACGCGCGGTGGCCGCCTTCGATGTGCATGCGCTCATGTTGTACAAGGGGCTCTCATTGGCCGAGGCCGTGCGCGAAGTCGTCCATGTGAAACTGCCACCCTTGGATGGAGACGGGGGATTGATCGCCGTTGATCGGGAAGGCAACATCGTGCTCGATTTCAACTGCAGCGGGATGTACCGCGGTCATGTCGGAGCCGATGGGGTTTGCCACACGGCGATCTTTCGGTGATCGGTATAACTCTCATTGACCGCCGTGCAAGTTTTGAGCGGGCACTGGGCATGATCTGTTCGAGTGATCAGTTTTTCCTCTTCAATGTTGCGTGAATATTCTTTTTCCCTCTCTCTTGAGCCTGTTTGCTTTGGGATAACCAGATCCCGACATTCTGGTGACCAGCTTTCGCTTTGATCCGTTTTCCGGACCCATCATACGCTTCCAGCTTTTCTGCCGGAAGAATTCTCAGAACCAGGTGGCAGCATGATCCAGCATTCACCACGTACGGATCCACTGAACCGCTTCGGACAACAATACTGTCTGTGTAATTTCGGAATTCGATCAACCCAGGTTGATGAAACGGCAGGAAATTGCCAATTGAGTCAATTGAACTTATTTCAAACAATACCTTTTGGTCACCGGTGGTAATGTTTGAAACAACTGATGAAGCGTTCAGTCGTTCAACATATGTCCCATCATCCCCAATGTCTGTAACGACTCGCGCAGTTCAATCTTCTCGAAGAGTTACGAAATGGGTAGTTGAACATGAGGAAAGACCGATCACCGTCACCAGCATCACCAAGGTGCCCACCAGCGCACCAGACCATTTGAGTGCTAGCCGATCCACGCGGCGCGCCACCGGTAGCAGGAGCGATGCCAGCAGACCGGAAGAGATGATCAGTAGGATGAGACCGCGCCCGTAGAAGAGCACTACCACGGTGAGCACCAACGAGAGCAGAACATACGCGTACTTCTGAAGTCCGGAGAGGCGCTGCATGGTGAACACGGATTTGGGACAGAGTGGGAAAGTGCATAAAGGTGGCTACTCCTTGTCTTTCGGCTCCAATAATTCAGCGAAACGTTCCTTCAACGCTTCGAGGTAGTGGATGAATTGCTCCAGTTTCTCCGGTGGGATCAACCGTTCCAAGATAGCGGGAGCTACTGCACCGACCACCAGTGCCAATGCCTTTCCCTTGAAGCCTCGAGCGCGTGAAGCCAAAAGACCGCCCAGGAAACCACCGATCCCGCTCTGGTCCTTTTTCAACACTCGGCTCATCATACGACCGGGACCCCAATGCGACAACATATTACGCACCGTATTGCCCAAGAGCAACTTGCGAATTTCTGGATCCCTCAGCGCCATGCCGCGCTGCTCAAGCATGTTGGCATGTTGATGCACAAGTGCTTTCAGCCGGGACTTTTCGGCCTCCACCGCGACCAGGTCCTCAAACTTCCGCTTCATCATCTTGGCTTGAATTGACAATTCCGAGCGTGATGCCATCACTCACATTCTTCATGAACAGGAAATAGAACAGCAGCGTGATCAAGAGCAATACGCCGCCAGCGGACAAAAATCCCAACGCGTAGCTCTCCAGCAGTTGGCCCAGCCATATCGCTAAGGCCACGGCGAACAAGAGGACCACGATCGTCGCCAACAAGGCCATGATCATCCACACCGCCATGGCACCGACGGTCCTTCCAGCAGCCTCCGTAGCAGACAGCTTGAGATAGGCCTTTTGTGCGTGGAACCATCCTTTGGCATCGGTTACCGCAGCTTTTAAAAGCGCAGAAAGGTCCGGTCGTTGTTCATCTTCCATGGGTGTTCAATTCAGACGTGCAAAGCAATGTAACGGGAGGTCATGCTCCACTGGATCCTTGCAATGTACGGAGGCACCAAGAACACCGATCAGCGCAACCACTTGCGTTCCATCACGAACGTGCCGAAGGGGAGGATCGAGGCCAAACCGAGACCAATGATCCGTTCAACATCCCATTTCAACTTGGTGAAAAGTGGGATGGCAAGGATCCAGTAGCCAATGAATAGCGCACCATGCAACCAGCCGACCACCTTCACTGCGATCTCCAAACCCATCATGTACTTCATGGGCATGGCTACGAAAAGCAAGACCAGAAAACTGATGCCTTCTGCGATGGCGATGGTTCGGAAGCGTTGTATGATGGGGTTCATTTGGTTAGGTAGGTTGGGAGTGTTATAAGTAGAGGGTAACTGGTATAGAGTAACTAGTACCTAGTGCGGATCAGCCAGTACTAGGTACTAGTTACCCTGTACCATATACCAGTTACCCACTCGCCTAACTCTTCACCGGCACCTGCACCGCCGAGAACTGCCTCATATTCACCGAGTAGCTATGCCCTTTGGAAATGATATGGACCCGCATGCCTTCAATGCTGAACGGCTGTCCTTCCTCCACATCCGCGAAATCGCTGTAGGAGATGTCGTGACCGTCGAAGATCATGACCTGGCCACTGCCGATCGTCTCCAAATTGTTGGCATCGGTGATCACCACGCCGGTATCCTCGCCCAAACCGATGCCGATGGCGTTCGGGTTACCTGCCACGGCCTGCGTCAAACGGCTGAATCGGCCGCGCTCAACGAAATGACTGTCGATGATCACGTCCTGGATCAGGCCAGCGCCGCTGGTCATTTTCACGCCGCCCTTGATCAAGCCGGACGAACTATGTCCTTGATAGATCATTGTGCTGCTCATGCACATGGCACCCGCGCTGGTGCCGGCGATCACGAATCCTTTCTCCTCGTGGTAGCGCCGCTTCATCAGTTCCAGGAATGCGGTGCCACCGAAGATCGTCGTCAAGCGCAGTTGATTGCCGCCGCTCATCATCACCCCATCGGCCTTGGCCAATCGTTTGATCATATCAGGCTTCACATCGCTGCGGTCCCGAATGTTCATGATATCCATGTTGGTGGCCCCTAGCCGTCCAAACGCATCGATATAGTTCTGGCCCACTTCCTCCGGAACGCTGCTCGCACTGGTGATCACCGCGATGCGGGCAGATGTGCCGCCCATTTCATCCACCACGCGACGCAGGATCCCGTCCTCGATGAATGCGTGGTTGAAGACCTTGGTGTTGTGGCCTGCTTCCGGTGCATGGCCTTTGTCCTCGTTACCGCCAATGGCGATCAGCTTTCCTTTTGGTGTCATGGATTGGTCGTATTCCCCCGCCCCCATGGCCCTTTGGGAAAGTTGGTTCCGCCTTAGATGGACGCGAATACCAAGGGCCAGCGGGGGCGAAAATAGTGGGATCGGACGTGTGCATGGACCGAATGTGAAGTTTTGATGAACAATGGAAGGTCCCTATCTTCCGCCAATGCAGGCCAGATTTCCTGCCTGTTGACCGTTGATCTTCACTATTACTCGCTCCCACCAACGCCCATCTTACCATGCGCATTCTCGAGCTCAAGGCCATGCGTGGCCCCAATTACTGGTCCGTTAAGCGGCATCACCTCATTGTTATGCGCCTCGACATCGAGGACCTGGAGGAAAAGCCGACCGACAAGATCCCCGGATTCTACGAAAGGATACAGGAGCTGCTGCCCACCATGCAAAGCCATAGGTGCAGTGAGGACCATGAAGGCGGCTTTTGGGAACGGGTGAAGCGCGGAACATGGATGGGCCATGTGATCGAGCATATCGCGTTGGAGATCCAGACGTTGGCGGGCATGGAAACAGGCTTCGGGCGCACGCGCAGTACCCGCGATCAAGGCATCTACAACGTAGTGTTCAGCTACATCGAGGAACCTGTTGGCATGTTTGCTGCAAAGGCGGCTGTGCGCATTGCTGAAGCGTTGATCAGTGGGGAGAAGTATGACCTGACCGAGGACATCCAGCAAATGCGGGAACTTCGTGAAGAAAGCCGCCTTGGACCAAGCACCGGGAGTATTGTGCAGGAGGCTTTATCGCGCGGTATCCCTTATCTCCGTTTGAATGGACAAAGCTTGGTGCAGCTTGGTCATGGCATCCATCAGAAACGGATCCGAGCCACGATCACCAGCAAGACAAGCAACATCGGGGTTGAGATCGCCTGTGATAAAGAAGAGACGAAGCAATTGCTGGAGAGCTACGAGATCCCGGTACCCAAAGGACGGGTGGTCCGCACCGAAGAAGGCTTGGAAGCGGCCGTCGACTCGGTTGGCTTTCCCTGCGTGATCAAACCCAGCGGTGGGAACCACGGGCGTGGTGCCACCATCGGGATCAACTCTCTGGAAGAAGCGAGAGTTGCACTGGTCAAGGCGAAGGAGATCAGCCGCAGCGTGATCGTGGAGCGCTACATCACGGGCTTGGACCATCGCTTATTGGTCATCAACCATCAATTCGTTTGCGCCGCGAAACGCACGCCAGCCTGCATTATCGGAGATGGAAAGAGCACCATTGCTCAGTTGACCGAGGAGGTGAACAAGGATCCGCGCCGTGGATATGGGCATGAGAATGTCCTTACACGCATCGACCTGGACGACCATACCTTGAAACTCTTGGAGTTGAAGGGAATGACCCCGGACAGTGTGCCACCGAAGGATGAAGTGGTCTACCTGAAAGCCACGGCCAACCTCAGTACCGGCGGCACTGCGGACGATGTAACCGAAAGTGTTCACTCCTTCAACGTGTTCCTCGCCGAGCGCATCAGTCGCATCATCGATCTGGACATTTGCGGGATCGACATCATGACGGACGACATCTCCGTACCGCTGAACGAAAGTGGGGGAGCGGTGCTCGAGGTCAATGCAGCTCCTGGCTTCCGTATGCACTTGGATCCGACCGGCGGTATTGGCAAGAACGTCGCGGAACCCGTGGTGGACATGCTGTTCCCGCCGGGAGCGCCAAGTCGTATCCCGATCATCGCCATTACCGGAACGAACGGAAAGACCACCACCACACGCCTCACCGCGCACCTGATGCGTAGCGTGGGCTACAAGGTGGGTATGACCTGCAGCGATGGCGTGTACATCCAGAATCGTTTGCTCATGAAGGGCGATTGCACGGGCCCGGCCAGCGCGCAATTCGTGTTGAAGGAACCCGTCGTTGACATGGCCGTTCTCGAAACGGCGCGCGGAGGTCTGGTGCGCAGTGGTCTCGGCTTCGAGCATTGCGATGTCGCCATTGTCACCAACGTAGCGGCCGATCACTTGGGCTTAAAGGACATCCACACCTTGGAAGACCTCGCCCACGTGAAGAGCACCGTGCCGCGCAGTGTGCGCCAAGATGGATACGCCATCCTCAACGCGGATGATGATCTCGTGATGGCCATGCGCAAGCAGACCCACTGCAAGATCGCGCTGTTCAGCTTGGACGAGAACAACCGCTTGGTCCGCCAGCACTGCAAACTTGGTGGCCTCGCAGCGATCTACGAGAATGGCTACATCACCATCAGCAAGGGCGAATGGAAACTACGGATCGAAAAAGCCGTGAACGTTCCACTGACCTACGGAGGAAAGGCCGTCTTCAACATCCAGAACGTGTTGCCCGCTGTGCTCGCCGCCTACATTCAAGGAGTGAAAGTGGAGGACCTACGCCAAGCACTGATGACCTTCGTGCCATCCGCAACGCAAACGCCTGGTCGCCTCAATCTGTTCCAATTCCGCAACTTCCAGGTGGTGGTGGACTACGCCCACAACCCGCATGGTTTCGAAGCGCTCGGCAAGTTCATCGCCAAGATCCCGGACAGCCCGAAGGTGGGTGTTATCGCTGGCGTTGGCGACCGCAGGGACGAGGACACCGTGAACTTGGGCCGTCTCAGTGCACAGATGTTCGATGAGATCATCATCCGCCAAGACCGCAACCTACGTGGCAAGACCGACGACGACATCATCGCCCTCATGGTGAAAGGCATCAAGGAGGTCGATCCGAACAAGCCATACATCATCATCAAGAAGGAAGAGGAGGCCATCCGCTACGCCATCAGCAACGCCAAGCCCGGTAGCTTCCTCACCCTCTGCAGCGATGTGGTACCCGATGCTTTGGCGCTCGTGCTAAAGCTGAAGGAGGAAGATGAGAAGGTGAGTTTTGATAAGGCGGATATACCGAACAGGAACAAGGAGTTGGTAGGGGAGTGATGGAGGAAAGGAGGGAAATACAGGGTTATTACCCCTTTGGCTCCCTGTTGCCTGGAAGGAATTTTAGTAGTTATAGCTACAGGTTCGGGTTCAATACGCAGGAGAAAATTGATGAGATCCATGGTGCTCCTGGCACCCACTACACGGCGCAGTTTTGGGAATATGATGCACGCATTGCACGACGATGGAACATGGATCCCATCACTATGCCTTTCCAAAGCCCATATTCGGTACTGAATTGCAATCCTATATTTTTCATTGATCCAAATGGTGACAAACCCATTGGGAAGCATATCAAAGACTTTTTCCATAACATCGGCACGTTATTTACACGTGAGAAATGGGGTTCTCATGGTGGCTTGAATCGTGCAGGAAATAAATTCAAATACGACAGCCCCAGCAATTTCCGTGGTATCGCGAACATTTTCAAGAGTCGCAAAATGGGTGCTCCGGCAGGAAGGAAATTCAACCTGGGATGGATTGGATCAGGAGATGGCAGGCTCAACGATATCGGTGGACCACTTATCGATAGGGAACATCAGATCAATATTCTTCAAGAACTGATGAACAATAATCCGGGAGGTGATGCTCGTGTTACAATGACAGGTCTCGAAGTTTGGGGTGAATCAAGCGGTCCAGCCATTGTGCAAGCCACGGCAACGAATAGAAGAGGGCTTAGTGAACCACTCTTTGCTAGTAGTGGTTCCCAGTTACTACATTGGCCGGGTTCGTGGTGGTATTTAAGTGGCAGTGAAGATGGTCCAAAACCTCCCCCAGGCTCCTTCTATTTCAAATCAAGTCCAATTCCATTCCTGAACTCTTTGCCGACCTTAGAAATATTTGCTTTGGGAGGTGCTGAAAAAGTTCTGGGAATTCCCTATCAGTTGATTCATGGGTTGTTCGGCTTATGGACAGCAAACGCATTCAACCATAAACCTCTATGGACCGGTGATATTACCAAATTTGAAATCTCGGCGTACTCACCGCTAGGGGGAACGGTCGATTACAGTTATCGATATAAAGGACGTGGATGGCAGAAATACTCAACTCCACCATGGTGGCGAAGGATACTTTACGGTTACTAGCCAACTTCACATTTCCCTGGCACACTTGGCTATACCTATTCGCTGTCAGCAGTTACCCTATTTGTACAACTGGTCAGAACTTGGTTCCAGACCCAAGCTTTGAATTGTACGGAAGGTGTCCCATGTCTGTAACGACATCAAGCAACGATTTCTTTACGCTCAAGAATTGGAAAATTCCGACAAAAGGCACCACTGATTATTTCAATACCTGTGCAAAAGAAACTTCAGGTGTATCGGTGCCGAAAAATTTCTCTGGATTCGCATATCCAAAATCAGGAGAAGGTTATGTTGGGATTACGAATCCAAGGCATCGATGGCGTGAATATGTACAGTGCCAATTGTTAACTCCATTGAAAGCCAAGGAGGAGTACTATGTTGAGTTTTGGGTTACACACGCCGAAAGAAGTAAGTTCTGCATTTCTCAAATTGGCTTAGCATTGACTGTGTCAAAACCACCCGCAAATGGTTCAAGGTCGTTGACTGTTACTCCACAAATACACTCTACTGAGTGTATTTCGGATACAGCCAACTGGACTCGAATCGCTGGTGTATTTACGGCCGAAGGAGGTGAAAAATGGGTGACTATTGGCTGTTTTGTTCCGGGCACAGAAGTCTTTAGCAGGATCAAGCCAATACCAAAGCATTCAAATATTCATGCCTATTATTATATCGATGATGTCTACGTGGGAATTAAGAATCCGGACGAAGAACAGCTACCCTTAACCCATATTGCAGGCACCACAGAGGTGGTTAGGTCCTACGTCCTATCAGGTGTCCACTTCGCAAAGGACAAAAGCGACCTCTCGACTTCCGCAAATGGTGCCTTGGATTCGATAATAGTCCACTATAGGAATTGTGGTGAATGCCATTTCGAAGTAATTGGTCATACAGACACCCAAGGTGAAGAAGAGCATAATATGGTGTTGTCAAAAGAACGCGCTACTGCTGTTGCTTCTTACCTTATTGAACATGGAATTCCAACGGATAATATGCTTATTCAAGGTCTTGGGTCTGCGCGGCCAATAGCAAGTAACGAAACCGAAGAAGAAAGGGCCTTGAACCGACGAGTGGAGATCCATGTCCATGAAGTTAGACCTCCGCTGGGTGCGCCTGGGTCTAAACCCACGCAGGGTAAACCGTAACCCACGCGCCAAGCCACCGCCGGGTCTATCCGGGTTTTTAAACCACCGCAGGGTGAACCGTGACCGCCCCCCATGACAAACCTGCGCCGGGTCTGTCGCGCTTTGGCGACGACCCTGCGACCTCGAAGCCGTGATCACCGCACCAATTACCCGATAGCGCGGAAGTTGCTGGTTCCGCTCTGTGATCCGGACCTATCCACCTTGCGCCGTTCCCCATTTTCGCCTCATGCTCCCCCTCGACGCGGCGACCAGCACCTGGCCGTCGAGCACGTCACCACCGGCGGCGCTTACGGTACGGAAGCCTTCATCGACCTGCGCAGCGGCGCAATCCTCTGCGGCGGGATCGATGCCGAAGTGCCCTTTCCGGATGATGTGTACGACGAAAAGCGCTACCTGCCCGTGCCAGCCAAGAAGGAATTGGGCCTTGGCCGCGATGATGCCCTTGCCTTCACCGAGCATCACGCCCCGCAGCTCCTGAGCCGGGCCGAGTACATCTTCAACGCAGCCGGTGCCTTTGATCGCTTCAAGCTCCTAGTGCGCGAGCACGGCCTGTTGAACGCGTGGTATGCCTACCAGGACGAGCGGCTCCGGCAAGCCTTGGCTGAGTGGGCGGGCTTGAACGATCTGCGCCTGGCCGGATCGAAGGAGAAGTGATCTGCGGCCACCATCGAGAGGCGTACCATCAGTGATGAATGGCGGAAGAGTGACCATCGCGAGGATGACTGATGAGTGGCTTACTTACGCCGGCTCCTGCATGTTCATCTCTTCGTATCCGGCACTGGTTATGAAATGAGAGCCCAGTAAAGACAGGGTGTTCCAATTAACCGCAGCCAAATGTGCCATCTGAACCATACATTTGGCTGCGGTTAACACAGCGGTAAACCATGCTTATCGGTCGGGAAGAAGAGCGTGGGATCTTCCTGAATGCCCTTAGCACCGGACGGTCCGAGTTCATCGCAGCTATGGTGGTCAACGCATCGATAAGCGGGTCCATGCTTCCGATATCCGAGTTCCGATGCCATCACGATGGATCAGTATGATGAAAGGGAAGTCCGATAATGACAAGGGTTTACAGTTAACCTCAGCCAAATGTGCCTTCCTGACCAGACATTTGGCTGCGGTTAAAGCAATTGGTCACCATGCTCATCGGTCGGGAATACGAGTGCAATATCCTCTTGGATCTCCTTAGCATCGGGTGGTCCAAGTTCATCGCCCGCTATGATGGTCAGTGCAAAGGTCCGCGGGTTCATGATGCCGGTATCCGCACGCCGATGCCATCACGATAGACCGGTATGATGAAATAGAAGTCCAGTAAAGACAGGGGTCTACGGTTAACCGCAGCCAAATGTGCCATTCGAACTATACATTTGGCTGCGGTTAACACAGCGGTAAGCCATGCTTATTGGTCGGGAAGAAGAACGCAAGATCCTCTTGGATGCCCTGAATACCGGGCAGTCCGAGCTGATCGCCATCTACGGCAGGCGACGCATAGGCAAAACCTTCCTGATCCGCCAAGTGTATGCCCAACGCGTGAACTTCGAGTTCGCAGGCATGCACCGGGGCACCTTGCGGCAGCAGCTCAAGAACTTCCATTTGGCCTTTCCTGCACGGCTACGCAAGGGCAAGGCTCCTGCCGATTGGCTCGATGCCTTCCAACTCCTCGGGCGCTACTTCGATGGCCTTAAGGGCAAGGGGAAGAAGGTGCTTTTCATTGATGAGTTCCCTTGGCTGGACACGCACCGAAGCGGTTTCCTGGCCGCCTTCAGCCACTTCTGGAACAGCTACTGCACCAAGCGCAAGGACCTGGTGGTGGTGATCTGTGGATCGGCCGCCAGCTACATGGTACAACGCGTGGTGAACAACAGGGGCGGTTTGCACAACCGGCTCACGCGCCGCATCCGCATGGCTCCGTTCAACCTGCGCGAGACCGAGCAATTGCTCCAGCACAACAAGGTGCGGCTTACCCGCTACGACATCCTACAGCTGTACATGGCGCTGGGCGGTGTGCCCTATTACCTGCACATGGTGAAGCGCGGCGAAAGCATGGCCCAAGCCGTTGACCGGCTATGCTTCGAACCGCAAGGGTTTTTGCGCGGCGAGTTCCAGAATGTGTTCGCCTCGCTGTTCGAGCATGCCGGTAACCACGAGGCCATCGTACGCGCTCTTGCCGGTGTGCGCAAAGGGCTTACGCGAACCGCCATCCTGCGCAAGAGCCGGGTGGCATCGGGCGGCACGCTCACCAAGACCTTGAGCGAATTGGAAGAGTCGGGATTCATTGAACGCTACGTGCCCTATGATGCCAAGAAGGATCCGCTCTACCGGATCACCGACGAATACACGCAGTTCTACTTGCGCCATGTGGAGGGAGGCAAGCCCATACGCCGCGCCCACTGGGCCAAGGAAATGGGCACACCTGCATACCGGGCATGGTCCGGCTTCACCTTCGAGACCATCTGCATGAAGCATGTGGAGGAGATCAAAGTTGCGCTCGGCATTGCGGGCATCCGCACTACGGAAGGCAGCTGGATCGGGAAAGGCGATGAGAGCGGCGCTCAGGTGGATCTGCTCATCGATCGCGATGACAACGTGATCAATCTCTGCGAAATGAAGTTCGCGAACGGACCTTTCACCATCGACAAGAAGTATGCGAAGGAACTCATCGCCAAGACCGAAGCGTTCCGTTCAGCCACCCGCACACGCAAGAGCATTTTTATCACCTTCGTGACTACGCATGGCTTGACGCAGAACGCCTACAGCCGCCAGTTGGTGGAGAACGAACTCACGATGGAGGTCCTTTTCGAAGGTGCTTAACCGCAGCCAAATGTGCTCTAAAAATGGCATATTTGGCTGCGGTTCTTCGCTAAGCCACGATCTGCGAGGGGTGTTCCTAGAATTCGTTCATTGGCCCACGACCCACAAGGCCCCTGGTTCAAGCCGGAACCGTACCTCGTGGCCGATCTCCAATGGTTCACCATCCAAGTGAGCGAGCGTGCCGCTCTGCCATACCGTTGCTGAAGTGGCCAGCACGTTCAGCACGTTGGGGTTGCTGTCGACGCGGTGGGTGTACACATCGTAGAAGGCCTTGATGAGCTTAAAGAACGGCGGCTTGCGCACCAGGCGAAGCTCTGCAATACCATCGTCCGGTTTCGACCCCGGGCTGATGTCCGCGCCATTGCCGAACTCGCGGGTGTTACAGAAGACGAGCATCAGGACCACTTGTTCGATGGTGCGCCCCTCTACGGTGATGCGTACCGCCATCGGTGGCGCCCCGAAGATCTCCTGCACGGTGATGCGTGCATAGCCGAGCATGCCACGGCTCTTGCTCGGGTCGAAGCGGTGCGCTACACGTGCATCGAAACCGATGCCTGCGGTGCCCAGAAAGAGGTGCTCGTTCAGGTAACAAACATCCATGGCCTTGGCAGTAGAGCGGAGCGCATGGGCCAGGGCTTTCTCCGGGTCCAAGGACAAGCCAAGTGAGCGCGCGTAGCCATTGCCGCTGCCCATGGCCACAATGCCCATTGGGACGGCGGTACCCACCAGCCCTTGCGCAATGGCGTTGTTGGTGCCATCGCCACCCACGTTGATCACGCGGTCGTAGCCCTTCGAAACCGCCTCACGGGCCAGCACCGTACCATGACCCGGCCCTTCGATCTCGCGCAGGTCCAATTGCATGCCAGGATCACGCATGAACTGAGCTGCAATGGCCTTGATCTGCGGTGCCTGTTTCTTTCCAGATCGCGGATTGTAGATCACCATCAACCTCATGGAAGCTGGGGTTTGATGGTCAGCTCGGAACGGTTCATCCGTCCATTGAACTGTTGGACGGCAGCTTTCAGATGAAGTTCCATTTCGGCGGCCAGCACGGCGTCAGGGGCGGAACCATCTGCGATGGGCACCACACCCAGTATCCGTTCTCCATCGAACTGCACTTGTTGCACATCGCCGGTGATGGTGTAAATGCCATTGTTGGACCAAATGGAAAAGGGTGGAACGGTCGTTCCGAACGCGGTGTGACCAAAGGCGAAGAAGGGATCGGTATGGCCCATGAGCTCGATCACCGTAGGCAGTATGTCGATGTGCTGAGTGACCCTTTCCACCGTTCGCCCTTCCAACCATGGCGCGTAGTACACCAGCGGCACCCAATAGTCGATCGGCCGGTTGCCTTTAGACCCACGCAGGGTGTCCGACGATCGCCACCCCTCGGACAAACCTTCGCCGGGTCTCCCGCGCTTTTGGCGGGGACCCTGCGGCTTGGCAACCATCATTAGCGATATCTTGGTCAGATGGCTATTCGAAAGCTGCGTACAAAGTCCGGCGCGGTCTATTTCGCAACCTTCACTTGCTTTCAGTGGCTTCCGCTATTCGAAATGGTGAACGGATATGATCTGGTGTACAACTGGATGCACCATGCTCAGGGTACCTCGAAGAACCTCGCTCCCGCTTTATCGGTCCGCCGTACGGCGGACCGACCCTTCGGGCAAGCGTTCTCGTTCGGTCATCCTTCGTTTCTCCACAGTCAGTTACCTACGGGTAACTTCCTTTCGTCGCGCCCCTGCCTGACCGGCAGGCAGGTTGGCTGACCCGAACGATAAGCGCTTGTGCCATCGGCCTTCCTTCGGCAGGCAAGTTCGAGGTTCTTCGAGGTACCCTCATTCAAAAGGGTATCGATTTTTCGGGTATGCGATCATGCCGAACCACTTACGCTTCATCATTCGCGTGCCAGAAGATGGTGCGATCAATACGGTTCTGGGCAATGGCAAACGCTTCATAGCCTACGAGATCATCAAACGGCTTCAAACGGATGGGCGAAATGATATCCTTGAACAATTAGGTTAAGGGGTACCTCGAAGAACCTCGCTTCGGCGGCATCAACGCTCCGCGTTGACCCTTCGGGCGCAAGGGTCTTCTGGATCCATACTTCGTTGTTCCTAAGTCGGAGACTTTGTTCCAGTATCCTCTCTTCGTCACGCCTTGTCTGGATCAAGAATACCCATGCGTGCCATCCGTTCGAGGTTCTTCGAAGTACCCTAAGGGCTTCGTCCTTCTGATATTGCACGAGGACAGAAGCATCGCGTATTCGCGACTTCAACGGATCTAATAGAGTGCTTCAGTGGAAAGATGATCGAGGCAAAGCTGAAGTACCTGCACGCAAACCCCGTAAGTAAGAAATGGCACCTCACGGGCGATGCCGTAGAGTATCCACATACGAGCTTCGCATTCTATGTGCGGGGAGAGCAACGCTCTGCGCCATTGGTTCCATACCAAGAGTACAGCTTCTTGGATGGGAAGGGTGCGCCGTGGTGATCTTTGAGGGCCGGTTTTGGTTTTCGTGGATAACTTGCCTTCGACTTGGAAAGGGATGAACGAAGAAACACGAATGGAGCCGCAGGGTCCCGAGGCGGAGACCCGGCGGTGGTTTAGGTTTTGGTTTACTTGGATAACTTGCCTTCGACTTGGAAAGGGATGAACGAAGAATCACGAATGGAGCCGCAGGGTCCCGAGGCGGAGACCCGGCGGAGGTTTGAAACCTGCCACGATCCTGTTGATCGCCGTTTTGGTTGGCGTGGTGTTGGTAGCGATGTACTTGCCGATGTTCAAGTTGAGCACGACGTTTTAACAAAGGAAATCTGCGGTCTGTTTGCGTTGCATGACCCCCGCAAACTGTCGATTACCCACTCACATCCGCCTGAACCACTTTCTTTCATCACCACGGTCCAGCAACACACTGTCAATTCTCAACTCTTGGACCAATAGACCACTTGTAGTTGCTTTCAAAGCGGTCATTTCCGACTAGATGTTCCAAACTACAAAACCCTTATCTGTTCTATGTTTCCGAAGGCTTGTTGCTTATTAGGGACAGCTTTTTGCGGTTTCTCCCGTCTTCGCCGCTTGGGTCACCCAAACCGAAATAAAGGTCTGAGATTTGCATGTACGATTCTCGCGATGTCCGAAAGTGGCGTTTATGCGAATCTCGCGGACTTCCCGACCCGTGGGTCACCCGACCGGCGAAGACAGG
>Ga0335394_10001030_pt1 | contig 31010 bp, 22 predicted proteins | sample MAT03_FD_205741 | JGI IMG/M metagenome (GOLD analysis project Ga0335394, IMG submission 205741) | Freshwater microbial communities from Lake Fryxell liftoff mats and glacier meltwater in Antarctica - MAT-03 (spades assembly) (version 2) ...
CCTTTCAATACACCACGAAGGAAGAGCGCGTCGGCATTCTCCGGTCTAAGTTCCAGCGCCTTTTCAATGTCGCGCAACGCTCCATCATTGTTCTGGCCCAAGTAATTCGCACAAGCCCGGTTGTACCATGCATCCGGGTCGGTCTTGTCCAGGTCCAGGGCACGGTCAACATCCCGCATGGCCTCCTTCAAATGGCCTTCGGTGATGTGGACCGCGGAACGGCTCACGTACAAGCGAGGGTCGGTATCGTCGACTTTTTCAGCTTTCACGTAATCCGTCAAGGCCCCATGCAGATCGCCCTGCCGCTGCTTTATATCACCCCTTAGTTTGAAACCGCCCTGCACGCCACTGTCCATGGTAAGCGCGGAATCGGCATGGGCTTTCGCTTGGTCCATGTCATCGGCGGCGTATGCGGTCTTGGCGTAGAGCAAATGGTCTTCGGCCGTCGGCTTTTGGGCCAAGAGCGAGAATGGGAGAAGAATGGAGCAAATGAAAAGGGTCCGGTACATGGGTCCTAAGATCGGACAAAGACCGGACCAAAGGCGGAACACGCTGCGGACATCAGGGCATGAGATGCTCCCTTTCTGCGCTCCAGGCGACGGCTGGAGCGGCGAACAGCTCTTTTGTCCGTGGCCATACTTCAGCGAAAACAGGGGAGGTGCGATAGGCTTCCAGATCCGCTGCACGATTCCAATGGCTATAGGTGAAGAAGATCCGTGGATCATCCACATCATGCAACAATTCCAAATGGATGCAACCGGCCGAAGAACGGATCTTCGGTTTCCAGCCCTCGAAAAGTTCTTGGAAGCGTGTCACATGGTGCAGCTCGAAGGTCATTTTTACGATGCGTACGATCATGGGTAGCTACGGTTGTGGTGTGGTGCAACGATCACCTTTTCCACTCTCCGAATTCGACCCGTACGGCATCTTCATACTTCACGCCGAACAAGCGGGCAGCACCGCCACCCGCGCCTTCAACCCCTTTGTTCACCGCTATTTCCAGTAGCCCGGTGGCATTGAAGAACGCGAGCCGTTCACCCAAGGGTACATCGCCGTAGGTTGAATGGACCTTGGTGATGTCATCATCGGTGATCCCGAAACCGATCCGGAACGTGCGACCACGGCCCACATCGTCAAAGATCTTTTTACGCACGTTGGTCACAAGGTTCCCGTAGCTATCGATGTACAGCACTTTTCCACGGATACTGGTAGGGTCGATCGCGGGTTGGAAGCCGATCTGTTCGCGCAGCACCGATGTTTTCCGGCCGATCACTTCCGGCGTGCCACCCCGGGCCAAATGGCAAGCGGCTTTTACAAATACGCTGCGTGTCGGGAAGGCCACATGGTCTTCATCCAGCTTCATGGAAAGCTCAAAAGCCTCTTGGGGCATGCCATCGAACAGGAGACTGAAGATGCCATTGTCCGCACCGATGAAATACTGCCCATCATGGCGCGCCACGATGTGCGGCGTTTGCCCATCGGCCTCGGGGTTCACACCGATTATGTGGATAGTGCCCTTGGGGAAGACCGGATAGGCCTGCCGCAGGACGAACGCTGCCTGACCATTATCGAAGGGTTTGATATCATGACTGATATCCACGATCCGGGCATCTTGGAACTGGGACCAAATGGCACCTTTCACCGTGGCCACATAGTGGTCCTTCAAGCCCATATCCGTAGTAAGCGTGATGATGGCCATGGAGTGGTGGTGAACGTGTCGACGAGATACTACCTTCGGCCCTCAAAACTAGAAGGCCGGTCGGCCGATCATCCCAAATTGTTTCAACACCCCATTGTTCCTTGATCGAAAAAGAACTCACCATTACAGGTGTCGAGCCCGTTGAGGTGCTTGGTGCCAACGATGCCAACCTGCGCATCATCCGTACGCTCTTTCCCAAACTGAGCATCATCGCCCGTGGCGAAACGCTCATCTTGAAAGGTACGGAGAACGACATCGGTCTTTTCGAAGAACGGTTCGAGCAGTTGATCGAACATGTGGCCCGCTACAACGAGATCCCCCGAAAGGTCCTGGACGACATCATGGGCACCAACGGGCCGCCTGCTCCCGGCACACCCGGCGAAGAAGCCGGCGTGCTCGTACACGGGAATGCGGGCCTGCGCGTGAAAGCCCGCACCCGCAACCAAGAGAAGATGGTGGAGGCCGTGGAGACCAGCGACATGGTCTTCGCGATCGGACCTGCCGGTACGGGCAAAACGTACACCGCCGTTGCCTTGGCGGTACGGGCCTTGAAGGAACGGAAGGTGCGTCGCATCATCCTCACGCGACCGGCGGTAGAAGCAGGGGAGAACCTCGGCTTTTTGCCCGGCGACCTGCGCGAAAAGTTGGATCCCTACCTGCAACCGCTCTATGATGCCCTACGGGAAATGATCCCGGCATCGAAGTTGGCCGACCATTTGGATGAAGGCGTGATACAGATCGCTCCGCTGGCCTTTATGCGCGGCCGCACATTGGACCATGCCTTCGTGATCCTGGACGAGGCACAGAACGCCACGCTTCCACAGTTGAAAATGTTCCTCACCCGCATGGGCCGCAGCGCCAAATTCGTGATCACCGGTGATGTGACCCAAGTGGACCTACCGGAACGCCAACCCAGTGGCCTTATGCCCACAGTATCCATGCTGCATAACGTGGAGGGGATCAGCGTGGTGGAGTTGGATGAGAAGGATGTGATCCGCCACGAATTGGTGACCAAAGTGTTGGTGGCATTCAGGGAACTGGAAGAGCGGACCAAAAAGCCGAGTCGGAAATGATGAATACCACGCCGGGCACTTTGCTGCGTTCCAGCTTGGAGCTGCCCAACGTGGAAAGCGTCTACCGGGGCAAGGTGCGCGATGTGTACCATCTGAAGGACGGCCGGACAATACTCGTGGCAAGCGACCGGATCAGTGCGTTCGATGTTGTACTGCCGCGTGGCATACCGCACAAAGGCCAAGTGCTGAGCCAACTGAGCTGGTACATGTTGCAGGCCACCGCGCACATAGCTCCGAATTGGGCAACGGCCTCACCGGACCCGAATGTCGTGATCGGCCAAACCGCAACCACCGTGCCCGTTGAAATGGTCGTGCGGGGATATCTGGCAGGGCATGCGTGGCGGCAATACAAGGCTGGAGAACGGGTGCTATGTGGTGCATCAATGCCAGTTGGCCTAAAGGAGAACGACCGATTCCCCCAGCCGTTGATCACACCCAGCACCAAGGCCGAAGAAGGCCACGATGAGGACATAACCCCGGTTCAGATCTTGGAACAAGACCTGTGTACCCAAGCGGAATGGGATACCATGGCGGGTTATGCACTCGCCCTTTTTGCAGAAGGCACAAGGCTGGCCAAGGCACAAGGGTTGATCCTAGTGGACACCAAGTACGAGTTCGGGCGCACGGGTACCGGCACAAATGGGATACCGGGAAGACAGATCATCTTGATCGATGAGATCCACACCCCGGACAGCTCAAGGTATTTCTATGCTGAGGGCTATGAGGACCGCCAACAACGCAACGAACCACAAAAGCAATTGAGCAAGGAGTTCGTCCGCGAATGGCTTATCGCCAACCACTTCATGGGGAAAGAAGGTCAGCATATCCCTGAGATGGATGATGCCTTCGTGCAAAGCGTGACCGACCGCTATGTGGAATTGTACGAGCGGATCACCGGTGAACGATTCGTTCCAGCGAACACGGACGATGTGAACGCAAGGGTCCAAGCTGCACTATCCAGCTATTTGGGGTAACCGTGTCGCGAGAAGGCATTTCGACCCGATAATGGTCGCAGCCTCAAGCCCGCAGGGCGAAGATCGCGAGTCGATCTTAACCGTATTGTTCGTGATCCCTTAGGCTACCGATCGTTGATCTTGTTACGCATAGCTACAAGCTACGCGCAGTGCGGGATCGCGCTTGCCCGAAAAGGAGAGGGCCGCCCCGCTAGTGCGGGTCGGCCCTCCTCATCGGAGCATTGCGCGGCGAGGGTCAGTCACCGATAACTAGGCGCTCTACATAACGTAAATCACCAGCAGTGATCGTTACCACATAGGTGCCAGCGGCGATCTCGCCGTTCAGCTCAACTTGGGTCGGGCCATATTGGGCCGCCATTTCGCGGGTCACGATGCGCTTTCCGGTAAGGTCGTAAATATCCACAGCGATCGTGTGAACATTACCGGCAAGACCCTCAAGCTCGAACAAGATCTCCTGGCCATTGGTGGGGTTGGGCCACAAACTCAGGCCATTCCCGTTGTTGGAATGGTTCTCAATGCCATTCTCAATGTCCCTATGCACACAGATGTAGAAGTTGCCTGTAGTGCCTGCAAATCCATACACACGGACGTAGTAAGTCCTTCCCACGGCTAAGCCACTCTGTGTCAGGGTCTCGTAATGTGGCGCGATATATAAACTGTCCATGCAGGCGATCAAGGTGCTGCAATCACTGTAGATGCCAAGCACCATGTCGATCGTACCATCAACTTCAATGATCTGTGTCTCGCTGGTGGCCACGAACTGGAACCAAACATCGTTGGCTGTACCAGATGTCCAACCACTACATGTGACCGGGGGAATGGATTGCGTACTGGTATAGCTCCAGGCCAGAGTTCCCACGCACTCCTCACCCGCAATGAGCATTGTTGCATTGGCACAGTCGTCATTGGCGGGTGCTCCTGGTGCTTGTAGGCAGATAGCGTAGGTGCCAGCGAAGGCAGGGAGGGTGAGCAGGCGCAGAATGTAGTCCATACCAGGATCTACCGTGAAGATGCCTGTGGCCAAGCCCTGCACGCAGAACACTTCGTTGCCATCGCATGCATCAAGCACCTGTATGCCCCAGGCGCTCATGGTGCCCAAGGTGAGATACACTTGCAGGGAGGAGTTGCTTCCGGAATTGAACGCGTAGAACACATCGGTTAAGGTAATCCCAGCAGTCATGCAGCTGGGGACTGCAAGGGCGCTACTTGTGGCGGCGGTCATGTCGCCTTCCACGCCCCCCCCCGGACAGGTCCCATTCCAAAGAACCGGGATGTAGGCGGCATTCGCGCACTCGTCGTTGTCAGGCACCCCGCCACCGCCTGCATCTTCGGCACTTAGTAGGGCTGCGAAAGCGCCTTCACATACGCTGTCCCAGTTCGCGTTACAGCAGAAGGGGTCATCGGTCACGACTGTTTGGTAGGCCTTCTGGGCAACAAGGACATGGCCGGGCGCGGTTATTCCACATTCAGCGCTAACGTCCATGCTCAGTGCGATGGCTGGAAACACGAAAGCAAAAGCGCACCAATTGGGTGGTATCGAGTAACGGGTGGAGCAGTTATGGAATTTGTAGGACATGTTGTAAGTGTGTTAGGGATTTGTTGTAACAGGTGGCACGGGACGGGCCTCCTCATTGGAGCATTGCGCAGCGAGGGTCAGTCACCGATCACTAGGCGCTCTACATAACGACGATCACCCGCGGTGATCGTTACCACATAGGTGCCAGCGGCGATCTCTCCGTTCAGGTCAATTTGGGTCGGGTCATATTGGGCCGCCATTTTGCGGGTCAAGATGCGCTTTCCGGTAAGGTCGTGAATATCCACAGTGATCGTGCGAACATTACCCGCAAGACCTTCAAGCTCGAACCAGATCTCCTGACTATTGGTGGGGTTGGGCCACAAACTCATGCCATTCCCGTTGTTGGAGTGGTGCTCAATACCGTTCTCAATGTCCTCATGTACACACATGTAGAAGTTTCCAGTAGTATTTCCCCATCCATACAGACGGACGTAATAAGTCCCACCTACGGATAAGTCATTCTGTGTCAGGGTCTCGTAATTTAGGTCATCGTCTATGCAAGCGATCAAGGTGCTGCAATCACTGTAGATGCCAAGCACTATGTCGAACAAACCACCAACTTCGTCGAACAAACCACCAACTTCAATGATATGTGTCTCGCTGGTGGCCACGAACTGGAACCAAACATCGTTGGCCAGACCAGCCCACCAACCACCACTACATGTGTCTTGGGGTAACGATTGCGTACTGCCATAGCTCCAGGCCGCAATTAACACGCACTCCTCGGCAATGAGCATTGTTGCATTGGCACAGTCATCATTGTAGGGTGGACCTGGTGTGGCCTGTACGCAGATGGTGTAGGTGCCAGCGAACTCAGGGAGAGTGAGCAGGCGCAGAATGTAGTCCGTACTAGGATCTACCGTGAAGATACCTGTGGCCAAGCCCTGCACGCAGAACACTTCGTTGCCATCGCATGCATCAAGCACCTGTATGCCCCATGCGCTCATGGTACCCAAGGTGAGATACACTTGCAGGGAGGAGTTGCTCCCTGAGTTGAACGCGTAGAACACATCGGTAACGGAAATCCCAGCGGTCATGCAGCTGGGGACTGCAAGGGCACTACTTGTGGCGGCGGACATGTCGCCTTCCACGCCCCCCCCCGGACAGGTTCCATTCCAACGAACAGCGATGGGGACTGCATTTGCGCATTCGTCATTGTCAGGCACCCCGCCACCGCCTGCAACTTCAGCACTGCCTACGGCTGCGAAAGCGCCTTCACATACGCTGTCCCAGTTCGCGTTACAGCAGAAGGGGTCATCGGTCACGACTGTTTGGTAGGCCTTCTGGGCAACAAGGACATGGCCGGGCGCGGTTATTCCACATTCAGCGCTAACGTCCATGCTCAGTGCGATGGCTGGAAACACGAAAGCAAAAGCGCACCAATTGGGTGCGATCGGGTAACGGGTGGAGCAGTTATGGTACTTGTAGGACATGCTGTAAGTGTGTTCAGGATTTGTTGTAACAGGTGGGCAAAACATTTTGGAACTTTGGATCCTAGGCGGGGCTAAAAACGGCCAATATGGTGGTCAGGACGGGTCGCAGCAGATGTTCGACTGAAGAAGCGGGAACGCGGTTCTCGCCGCAGCCCTGAGCGTTGGGTTAGAGAGGAAGCTGCGCTGCAACAGCAGCGCATAGATACGAAATTACGGTTCTCAGTTGATAGGAACAACAATTACTGGGACGGCAATAGTGCTGTCCGGTAAAAGTATGGGGTGGTTTCTTGAAGGTATTGGTAGATAAGGGTTATAGCGGATTCGAGTCTGGTGTCGATTTGAACTGGGTACGGGCTTCCTTGTTGGGCTGGAACCAACAAACAGCCCATGAACACCGGGAAGACCATGTTCGCACAACTGATGGACCATTTGCTGTGGACTACCTTCACACGCATCGTGGATCGCTACGGCGGGGATCGCTATGTGAAGCTATTGCCATGCACCGACCAATAGCGGGCCATGGCCTTCGCACAATTGACCTACCGGGAGGGTTTGAGGGATATCGAGGTTTGTTTGACGGCCCAAGGACAGAAGCTCTATCACATGGGTTTTCGTGGCCTGGTGAAACGTTCCACTCTGGCCGATGCCAACGAACTGCGTGACTGGCGTATCCATGCAGAGTTCGCTCAGGTCCTGATCAACGAAGCCCGTGCGCTCTATGCTTCGGAGAAACTCGAAGTGGATCTCGATCAGACCGTTTATGCATTGGACTCCACCACGATCGACCTATGCCTCGCACTGTTCCCTTGGGTGCCCTTCCGCAGGGCCAAGGCAGCCGTGAATGTGCATGTCTTGCTGGACCTCAGGGGGCACATACCGAGCTTCATACATATCAGCGATGGCAAGCTGCACGACGTGAACGTATTGGACCTCATGGCCCCGGAAGCTGGCGCGTTCTATCTGATGGACCGCGCCTACCTGGACTTCCAACGTCTCTACGAGATCCATTCGGCGGGAGCCTTCTACATCACACGCGCCAAATCCAATACGGACCTGCGGCGGTTGTACTCCGCAGCCACCGATCGTGCGGTGGGCATCATGTGCGACCAGACCGCATTGCTCAATGGGTACAAGAGCCATCGCGACTATCTTGCGCACCTACGCCGGATCAGGCTCAAAGAACCCAAGACAGGGAACACCATTGTCTTCTTGACCAACAACATCACCCTTCAAGCCACCATCATTTGCGATCTGTACAGGGAGCGATAGAACGTAGAGATGTTCCCGCTGGGGCGGGATGAAACATCTTCAAGTGGATCAAGCAGCACCTACGCATCAAGAAGTTCTATGGAACAACCGAGAACGCCGTGAAATCACTGATCTGGATCGCCGCTTCCAACTACGTGCTGGTATCCATCATCAAAAAGCGCCTTGGTCTGGCGCAAAAGCTCCACACATTATTACAGATCCTGTCCCTCACGCTGTTCGAGAAAATGCCCTTGTATCAAGCCTTTCAGAGCTATTCCCACTGCACCCAACACGCCGACCTCCACAAACCCTTGACACTATTCGATACTTAACCGGACGATACTAAAACGCGACCTACTTCCCTTCCTCGCTGGCTTCCTTCATGCCCTCCTCGATCATTTCATAGAATTGATCAAGCTTCGGCAGGATCACCACACGCGTGCGACGATTGGTCGCTTTGTGCTCCGGTGTGTCATTCGCCACCAACGGCACGTACTCGCTGCGGCCACCGGCGGTAAGCCGTGATGGGTTCACGTTGAAATCCTTCTGGAGCACGCGGACGATCGCGGTGGCACGTAGCACGCTCAAGTCCCAGTTATCGCTGATGCAGGTCTTGCTCACAGGCACATCATCGGTATGGCCTTCGATCAATACGTCCATTTCCGGCTTGTTGTTGATCACGGTGGCCACTTTTCCGAGTACCGTCTTCGCGTTATCGGTAACGGCATAGCTGCCGCTCTTGAACAACATCTTGTCGCTGATGCTGATGAAGACCACGCCTTTCTCCACGTTGATCTCCACGTCCTTGTCATCCATATTGCCCAGCACGCCTTTCAAGCTGGTGACCAAGGCGATGGTAACACTGTCCTTCTTGGTCAGGGCATCGTGCAAGTTCTTGATCTGTAGGTCTTTTTCCCGCATGCTTTCCAACGACTTCTCCAGGTTCTCCGATTCCTTCGCGGAAAGGGTGGCCATATTGCCCACATTCTGCAACAAGGCTCCATTGGTATTGTTGAGCTCGCGCACCTGATCCTTCAAATGGTCGTTCGAGGATTCCAAACCGGCCACTTTTGCTTCCAAAGCCGCTTTGGCTGTGTTACAGGCATTCAGTTCCTCAGTTGCCTTGGTGGCATTGCCTTGCAGCACGACATACTTCTTCTTGCCAACGCAGGAAGAGAGGACGAGAACAACACAAAGGGCGAAAATGGATATACGGGTCATGGTTGGTAAGGATGAAATGAACGGGCGCGAAGATAGGTGCGCGAAGGTTTGGGAGTTTTGCGCTCGAAGGTTCTTGACCTCCAAGAAAAAGACCCCGAAGTGCGGTCTGCACTTCGGGGCCTGAGAATTTCAGCAAAGGGCAAGATCACACCTTCGTGCAGTTCATGGTGCAGGACTCAGAAGGAACAGCTCCTGAAATGTTATAATTTATGGTCAAAATGTTCCCACTAAGTTGACCACTACCAGAGAAAGTCAGGGAATTTCCACCGGCATTCACTTGTTGGGTTGCCACATTCAATGAGTTGCCGCTCGCAGTGGCAGTCACGGTTTCACCATAGCCTCCGAAATTACTGATCAGTACTTTGTCGGCACCGGTCGAAGAATTCGAGATGGTTATTTGGTATGTGAAGTTTCCACTAGAAGAACAGCTTTCGTTCACATTGTAGGTGCTACGGAACTTCGCCCGGTTTTCTGTCTCGCAATTCGCGCCAGAATAACCTGTGGCACAATTGCATGTTCCGTCCACGCAAGCGCCTCCGTTCTGGCAGGTCTTGTCCTTGCAAGGGTCCTTCTTGCACGATGCAAGAGAAAATGTTGTAACGGCCAATATGGCGAAGACCAAGTGTTTCAAATTCTTCATGGAGTTTGGGGTATTGGAGGGAAAAGTGTTGGAGGTTGTGAATGAACTTTTCGGCGACCAGCCTTTGACCGGGCGAAACTAGATCTTTTCAGGCATACCGCAAGTGGACAGATCTACCCAATTAGGGTGATAGCCAGCCAATTCAAGTCTTGAAAGACACTGCGGAGTTTCTTGCAGTGCGCAAAACGCATACACACGGTTCTGGTTGCGACGATCTTGGTGTCTTAGAAAAGTTGAGAAGCTCTGGTTGCCCTTTCGGCGGCGCGGAACGCGCGAGTCAGGACCCTTTGTGGGTGGGTCAGACTATTTACCCTTTCATCTTCCTCGGATCCTGGCGCATATCGAAATGTCAGTTACATGGATCACATCTTCTTCAGTGCGATAGATCACTTTGAAATTACCGATGAAACTCCCGACCTTTCATCCAGACCTCGACCTGACCTGCAAGCGGCCATTCCAACAGTTTGCTCATTCCTTTCACTACCCGGTCGATCACCTCCCCTCGTTTTGCAAGACTCGCATCTCCCATCGTTAGCTCCAAGGACTTGACCAAATGCGCTATCGCGTAATCGGTGATCTTCAATTCCATCGCAATTATTTGCGCAGAGCCGATCTCGCCTTGGCCTTTGCCTCCTCCAACGAATAAACACGACCTGCTTTGATGTCCGCTTCGGATCGATCCGCACCTTCTGCCAGCATTTCGCGGTACGCACTTTCCCCTGTAGACCTATCCAACAATTTATTCAGAAGTGCCAAAAGGTCCAGATCACCTTCCTTTTGTATCAATTCGATCAATCGGCTCTTCAGTTGAACGGCGTTCATTGTGAGTGGTATTATTTTTCAAAGCGAAGAGAATGCCACCTATTCCTCACCTTCCTCAGTCTGCGGCTTTTATCAACCTTCACCCCACCAAACAGGCAGCCTGTCTAGCCACCCGTATGCCGATCGCCACACCCATCCCTCCCAACCTGACAGCCACCACCACACGTGGACCCATGTGTTGAACGATCGGACTCTTACTAGCTCCCATCCCCATGATCCCGCTCCATCGTTGGGCTACGGTCACCGGTGTTCCGGGTAGGATCACTTCGCGCAGCAGGCGGTCCAGCTCGTTCTGGATCAACGGCGTGGTGGCATCCTCGGTGGTGGTCTCTCCGGCAAGGTCCAAATTCCTTCCACCGCCAAGCAAAACCCGGCCGTTGTAGTCACGGAAATACACGAAGCCTTCGTCGAAATGGAAAGTTCCCTTCAGCCTAAGCCCTTGCACTGGATCTGTGATCAACACTTGGCCGCGAGCAGGTTGGACATCCAGCTCCGGGAACAAGGATCTGCTGTAACCGTTCGTGGCCACCACCACATTGGCGGCCGTCAATACTTCGCTGTTCGCCAATGAAACTTCAACTTCGCTTGTTTGCTCTTCGATACCGGTGACATGGGCATTGGTCCGCACCAGAACGCCAGCTCCCACCACTTTCTGCAGGAGGGAACGCATCATCAACCCGGTATCCAGCGGGCCTTCCAGATCGGTCCGCACCAAATGTTGGACAGCGGCCAACCCGAAACGTTGGATCGCGGCATCATCCCACTGGAATACGTCCTTACCGAAGATCGGCCGCAATAGTTCATTCAGCTGATCGAACCCATTGGCTACTTTCGTGTACAGCGGGTCATGTGCAGCGTACACCTCATGACCACCCGTAGGCTCGAAACCGATCGCCGCGTCACCGAGTTCCTTCCGCAGTTCCAGCAGCCCTTTCCACCGTTCCTGCACACGACTAAGCATGGTATCCGCACCCTCGTTGTCCAGGTCGGCAAGCAATTCACTCGGACTCCCGAAACAGGCAAAACCCGCGTTCTTCACACTGGCCCCACTTGGGAAAGGCCCGCGTTCCAGCACCAACACATGATGATGCGGAAAAGCGCGTTTATGGAACAGGGCGGTAAAAAGGCCCACGATACCGGCACCTACCACGACAAGGTCAGGTTGGTGGTGGAATTGGTTGGATTCCCAGATACTTTTCATTGTTGGATACCTCTTCGGTCACGGTGTTCCGAAGGGCTGCCAAAGATGTTGTAAATTGCGGCGTTCCATGGACCTCCTGCAAGACGTTCAAAATATCATGCCTTCCATTTCCAGATCCTTCACCCGTTGGTGCTTGGTGATCGGTCTATGTACCACAATGGGCACCACTATGGCCCAAGTGGACAATGTAATGATCTACGGTACTGTAAAGGATCTGACCTCATCAAAGAAATTGGATGATGTGGTTGTTACGGTCTACAAGAACGGTGCGAAGTTGATCGACGTGCCCACCAATGCCAGTGGGAAATATGAACTGAACTTGGACTACGGTGCCGACTACAAGATCGTGGTGGACAAGGCCGGTTTTGTTGCGAAGAACATCAAGATCGATACGCGCAGCGTGCCGGAAGAGGAACGGCAGGGAGGGCATGGTATGAACATCGACTTCTCCATGCTCACCAACCTACCGGGCATCGATTATTCCATTTTGAACGAACCCTTCGGCATGGCGGCCTATACATCGGGCACCTTCAACTGGGACATTGAATACACCACCAAGATGCGCGATGCCCAAGCGCGCTTGATGAAGGAATACCAAGATCTGTTGAAGAACCAAGGGGATGCCGAAGCCAGGTTCGCGAAGCTGATGGAAAGTGGCGAGAAATCGATGGGCGCGTCGGATTTCAAGAAGGCCGTGGAGAACTTCAGCGAGGCGCTCACCTTGAAACCGAAAGATGCCATTGCCACCGCAAAGTTGAGCGATGCCAATATGCGCTTGACGAGCCAAGAGGCGGAAATAGCAGCGGGAGCGAAATACGATGCCGTGATCAAGGAGGCCGATGGGCTGTTCGGAAAGAAGGATTACACGGGTGCAAAGGCAAAGTACAACGATGCCATTGCAATGAAGGAGACCGAGGCCTACCCCAAGCAGAAGGTGAAGGAGATCGAGGCCATACTCGTGGATCTGGACCGGTTGGCGGCCGAGGAAAAGAAGGCCAAGGAATTGCAGGTGAAGTACGATGCGGCCATTGCTGCGGGCGACGCAGCCGTGAAGGCACAGGGTTGGGACCTGGCAATTACCAAGTATACCGGAGCCAGCGAGCTGAAGCCGGCGGAAAAGTACCCCAAGGACCAACTCGCCGTAGTTGCCGCCATGCGCTTGGCCGCGGAAAAGAAAGCGCAGGATGACAAACTCGCCAAGGAATTGGAAGAGAACTACAAAGCGGCTATAGCCGCTGCCGACGTAGCATTCAAAAGCGCGACTTGGGATGTCGCTACCGCGAAGTACAACGAAGCACTTACGCTGAAGCCGACGGAAAAGTACCCGCAGGACCAACTCGCAGCGATCATCGCAAAAAAGGCTGAGCTGGAGCAGAAGGCCGAGGACGAAAAGCTCGCGAAGGAACTCCAGGCCAAATACGAGGCAGCGATCGCCGCAGCGGATGCCTCCTTCAAAAGTGCCGACTATGATGCCGCGGAAACAAAGTACAACGAGGCGATCGGGCTGAAGGCAGGTGAGAAGTATCCCAAGGACCAACTAGCGGCCATCATCAAAAAGCGGGAGGAATTGGCCAAGAAAGCCGAGGACGAACTCAAGGCCAAAGAGCTGGACGCACAATACCAAGCGCTGATCACGGAGGCCGATGCCGCGTTCGCTGCTCAGGATTGGGACAAGGCCACCACGAAATATACCGAAGCCTCCGCATTGAAGGCTGCCGAGAAATATCCCAAGGACCAACTGGCCGCGATCGCAGCACGCAAGGCGGATGCCGCGAAGAAAGCGGAAGAAGAAAAGAAGGCCCGCGAGTTGAATGAACGGTATGATGCGGCCATTGCGGAGGCCGACAAAGCCTTCGGCAAGGAGAGCTGGGAAGATGCCAAGACCAAATACAATGAGGCCGGTGCGATCAAGCCTGCAGAAACCTATCCGAAAGACCAGCTCGCATTGATCTCGAAAAAGCAGGCCGAGGCCGAGGCTGCGAAGAAACAGGCCGAATTGGATGCGAAATACGACGCTGCGATCGCAACTGCGGATGCGGCATTCGATAAGAAGGACTACACTGCGGCCAAAGGCAAGTACCAAGAAGCCAGTGGGTTGAAAACGGCGGAGAAATACCCGAAGGACCGCATTGCGGAGGTGGACGCCCTCATAGCAGCTGCGGCCAAGGCAGCAGAAGAGGAACGGAAAGCGGCCGAATTGGATAAACGCTATAACGACCTGATCAAGAGTGCCGACAAGTTCTTCGATGGATCCAAATTCTCGGAAGCTTTGAACGATTACAAGGACGCGCTGACCTTGAAACCAGGAGAGGCCTATCCGAAGGAGCGGATCGCACAGATCGAAAAACAGCTCGATGCAACTGCGCAAGCGAAAGCCGAAGAGGAACGACTGCTGCGCGAAAAGCAGGAAAAGGACAAGCGATACAACGACCTGATCACTTCTGCGGACAAGGCATTCACGGCTAAGACCTACGACAAGGCCCGTGCTGACTACACTTCCGCATTGGAGGTGAAGGCTGATGAGAAATACCCGAAGGACAAGTTGGCCGAGATAACGGCGCTTTTGGGAGATGCGGCCAAGAAGGCGGAGGAGGACCGGTTACGGGCAGAGCTAGAGGCTGCAGAGAATGCCAAGAAGGCCGATGCCGATCGACTCGCGGCGGAGGCAGCAGCAGCAGAGAAGGCACGCTTGGCGGAACTCGAACGCCAAAAGAACATCGCCGCGGAACAGATCGATACAGAGTACAGGGAACTGGTGGCCGCTGCTGACATCGCCTTTGGCATGGAGGACTTTGACAAGGCTCGGGTGAAATACACTGCTGCACTGGGAGTTAAGCCTGCCGAGAAATATCCCAAGGATAAATTGGCCGCGATCGATGCGGAGTTGGCACGCCGGGCCGCCAAACTATCCGAAGCAGAACGGTTGGCGGCAGACAAACTCCGCTTGGATGAAGAACGCGGCTTGAAGGAAGCCGCCGACGCGGAAGCCGCGCGTTTGGCCGCAGCAAATGCACAGGACAATGCCGAAGCGGAACGGCTGCGCAAGGAGCAGGAAGAAGCCGAAGCTCGTCGTGCGGCCGAGGAACGCGACCGCAAGGCCCGTGAAAGTGTGCAGGAGTTGGATGCACGTTACCAAGCCAGCATTATCAGGGCCGATGAGGCCATGGCCGCGAAGGAATATTTGAGCGCAAGGGATATTTACGGGGAGGCCAGCGACATCAAGCCGGACGAGACCTATCCACTTGCCAAGATCGACCAGATCGATAAGCTCTTGGCAGAGCAGGAACGCTTGCGCTTGGAGGCTGAACTTGCAGCACAGAATGCTGAGAAGCCCAAGGAAGTAGCGCGCCCTCCGATCAACAATGTGGGTTCCGGGCAGGAGGACGAGGCGATCCGTTTCATGCGCGAAGCACGCGAGCGGGAAGAGGCTGAGAAATACGACCGGATAAAGAAGTTCCGGAGCGACCTTCAATCCACTGAAGCTGAAAATGCCGATGAGGCCGCTCTCCGGCGAGGTGCGCCGGTGCAACAAAAGGAGAGGATCCAGGAGGAGAGTGCGCAGTTGTATATGGGCAGCGATGCACGCCGACAGCAACAAGCCGAAGACCTGCTCGCTTTCCAGAACGCGTTGGAACGTGCCGAAGCCGAACGCAGACAGCGGAGCAAAGAGGCACGCACCCAGAACTACCAAGGCAAACTGGACTTGGAAGAAGGTGTACAGGACCGAGGGGCCATCTGGGGTCAGGACCAAACGGAACGTGCCCGTGAGGCCGAAGAACAGAAGGAAGCCATCGCGCGGAAACGGAACGAACTCGCCCAAGCAGGAATGGCACGGAACAGCAATGCCCGTGAAGATGTGATCGCCACCGAGGAACGAATGGATGCGCTACAGAAGCGTGGTGAAGGGAATTCCGAAGCACAACGCAGGGATGTGGAAGCCCAGAAACGAGCGAATACAGCCCGTGAGACCAGCTATGGCCAACGCAGTGCCGATAGCCGAAATGCCACAAAACACGAACTGGACAACACCATCGCGAACCAACCACGCGGTGCCGCCGATCGCAACCGTTCCAAATTGGCGCATGAATATCCCGAAGGCGTTACTGAGGAAAGCTACACCGAAGGCAACAAGGTGATCATCAAAAGGGTAGTGGTACGTGGCAACAAGGCCGACGAATACAGCAAGGTGATCGCGAAATGGGGCACCTTCTTCTTCAAGAACGGCCAAAGCATTACCGAAGCGATCTGGACCAACGGCACGGAAGGGTAGTGGCAAGGGCAAAAGCAATAGGCAGGAGGCAGGTTGAGCCAAAGGCGAAATCCCGCGCAGCGGGGAGGCAGGGGCAAGAGCAGGAGGAAATACAATGCACAAGCAAGTTGAGCCGCACTTACCTGCCGGAGGGGACGCGAGTCACGAGATTGCAAACCCGAACTGGATGGTGCGCCGTGCGACGGAAACGGGACGGAGTTCTGGGTTCTTGCACGAGGAAGGAGGGCCCAACCTATTGCGGGTCAGAATTTACGAACATCGATCTACTTATCTTGTGGACATGAAGGACAAGGTCTCCGCGGATGTCAGGCGAAAGCTTGGGGTGAAAGCCAAACGCAATACCAAGCGGACACGGACAATAAAGGATGTACCTGCTAGGAAGAGCTGGGCGGACGACCTGTTCGGAAGCGCGCACTTCACGGAGGAGGAATTGGGACAAGATGAGCGTTTGCGGGACTTGGTAGAGCGAGCGAGTACTAAGCCCACGCGCAAATAGAGGAGATGCGTGCGCTTGTTGACAGCGATGTTCTGGTGGCTTTGATAGATGGCAAGGAAGCACAAAGTGTCGCCAGCCTCGCCGCAATGAACGGAGCGATCAGCGGTGAATTTGAAGCTTTTGTTACTCCGTTGATCGTAGCGAACGTCATGTATGCACTGAAGCGAAAATGGCGCATATCAAGGGCAAAGACGTGGAAGGCGGATATCGCTTTCCAAATGACGCGCATGTTGGGGACGCTTCAAGTCATTCCAGTCGATGACAGGGATTTCCTTGCCGCGTTCGGAAGCAAGTTCAATGATCATGAAGATGCCGTCCAACATTTCGCCGCAGTACGCAGTCATAAGTGGACATGATCATTACCTGCAATGTGAAGGATTTTGAGCAGTTCAGCGAACTTCCCGTGATGGAACCTGGCGAATTCGCCAAAGTGTTTTTGGCAGGTTGAAGATCACCTCAGTTGCCGTACCCAAACCTGTACCGCCATTGTATACGATTGGTGGAGTATCCTTTAACCTCCTTTCGAAGTTCAAACCTGTGCCAGGTCTTCCGTCTTCGGAGACCCTGCGCCTCTATGACGTAAAGAATTCAAATCTGCGCCGGGCCTATGAAGGTTCGAGAAGAAGACCCTGCCGTCGCGTTGCGAAACTTGATCTGGATCTGAGCGACCTGACCGGAAACAACGGAACTCCTATTCCTTTTGCTTCGGCGGGTTCCGTTCCCTCAACTTCTTCACCAGGTCCACGATCTGCTCCGGGCTTAGTTGCTTGCCACGGAACTTCCGTTCCCGATCCACCAGGAAAACCTTGGGTGTGCTGTACACATCGTAGGTCTCGGAGTAGTTCAGGCTCTCGATGGTGGTGAATTTGGGAATGTACTGGCGCGGGTCCTTTCGTGCCTCGCGGAAAACGGTTTCCGTAAGGCCCACGTTCGTCCAGTTCAAGTCGTGTTCGCGGATGAAAGCTTTCCAATCCTTCATCAACGTGGAGTCCGTCGATTTTGAAACGCAGTAGACCCCGATATCCATATCTTTCATTTCCGACTTGTACAACTCGGCGAAAACAGGCAATTCCTTTTTGCAATGCCCGCAGTGTGGGTCCCAGAAAATGATCACCACATACTCTTGCGGCATTTCATAGAGGCTGATCCAGTTCTGCTCGGTGGTGTCGGGCAGGATCAAATTCGGTGCTTTTTGGCCAAGGACCAACGGGGCCTGTTTGTGCGCTCGTTCGCATAGCTTCTCCAATTTATCTTCGGTCATCCAGTCCACGCGACCGGGCTTTCCGTCCTTGGGGCAGAAGTAGGTAAGCGCCATGTGTACGAACACCGCGTCCATGCCCATGATGTCGCTGGTCTCGAACTTGTGGGTGACCGTGTTCACCATGTACTTGAACACATCGTTGGCACCATCGGTACGTTGGATCAATTGGTCCACCAGCGCATTGATCGTGTCGGGTACCTGCGGAATGGTCTTGCCGATGTACTCATCGAACTTGTTGGCAAAAACAGGAACGCGAACGCTGCGTTCATCCTTCAGGTCGTAATTGTCCCAGAAATGCGCCCGGAACTGGTAGTAGGCCGCCGCACTGTCCAAGGTACCGTCGGGCTTCAGTGGTTCCGGGAGTTCCACGGTCATGCTCATTTTCACCAAGGCCGCGGCAAGGGTACCAGGGTTGTTGGCGATCAATTCGCGCTGGTAGGTCTTAACGGCCTCATCGAGTTCCTTCAACTGCTCCTTGATCGCGCTTTTTGCCAACGGATCACTGCCTTTTTTGCCTTGTTCATTCAACACCTCGCTGTCCTTTTTACGGGCATTCAAGAATTTGATGTAGGCCGAAAAGAGCTCGTTCTCCTTGGAACTGCGCACCACCAAATTGCCGAGCAGGTCCGTGGTATCCGTGGAAAGTTTTATGACCGGTTCATTCACCACCACTTCGAAATACTTCGGCCCCGGGACCACCACCGCATACATGCCCGCCTTGTAGCCTTTCGCACTCTTGAAAACCACCTTGCCCTTCACATCGGCTACGCAGGTATCCGCGTAGTAGAGCTTGTTGCCGTAATAGTTAGCGAGGTAAACCGTGTCCTTGGCCGCACCCGTTATGATCACCTCGATCTCCCGTTTCGGCCCATCTTGGGCGTGGAGGGTTCCGGCTAGCAGAAAGGCGAGTACAAGTGAAGTACGGATCGAATTCTTCATGGCGACAAAAGTAAAGACCTTGCCCCTTGGCAAGATCCGTTCCAACATGGACGTACCCAGTTGGCTTGCGCGTTGGCCCAGAGGGTTGTTAAGGTTTGGTTAACGGCCTTGTGAACGCGATGCCTCTACGCCAGCAGCGGCATTCACACCACAGCGGTCTTGAACTCACTGGTCGTATGGAAGGTGATCTCCGGGTTGTTGCGTTTTTCCAACTCCAGCATATACTGGCTGGGTGCCATGAACACGGGGTTGTTGTCCTTGTCCTGCACGATCTGTAGAGCCTTTACGCGAATGAATTGGTCCAAAGCCGCCTCGTCGGTGCTGGTCATCCAGCAGGCCTTGTAAGCTGGTATTTGTTGGAACGCGCACTTGGCCCCATACTCATGTTCCAAGCGATAACTGATCACCTCGAACTGCAATTCACCCACACAACCTACGATCTTCTTGTTGCCCGGTTGTTGAGTGAAGAGTTGGGCCACACCTTCATCGGTAAGCTGCCGAATACCTTTGTCCAGCTGCTTGGTCTTCATGGGGTCCATGTTCACCAACTCGCGGAAAAGTTCCGGGCTGAATGCCGGAATTCCCCGGAACTGGAAATCGGCACCTTCGGTAAGGGTATCACCGATCTTGAAACTTCCCGTATCGAACAGACCGATCACATCACCGGGCCATGCTTCGTCGACAATGCTTTTTGCAGCAGCCAGAAATGCGGTCGGCGTAGCGAACCGGATGTTCTTGTCCAACCGCACATGGTGGTAGTAGGTGTTTCGTTCGAACTTGCCGGAGCATATGCGTAGGAAGGCGATCCGGTCCCGGTGGTTGGGGTCCAAGTTGGCGTGGATCTTGAACACGAAACCACTGAACTTCGGGTCATTCGGAGCTACTTCACCTTGGTCCGTTTGCCGAGGTTGGGGGCTGGGGGCGATGGCCACAAAAGCATCGAGCACTTCCTTGACACCGAAATTATTGAATGCACTTCCAAAGAAGACCGGTGCGATCCGCCCTTCGGCATACGCTTGCAAGCTCAACGGATCGTACACGCCCTCGATCAGGTCGACATCCGCTCGCAGTTGGTCGGCAGGTTCCTTACCTATGCGACTATCGAGACGGGGATCGGACAGGTCTTCGATACGATCGCTGTGTTGCTCCACCTTGCTCTTTCCAGGGTCGAACAACCTGAGGCCCTTACTGAACAGGTCGTACACCCCTTGGAACGTCCGACCGATCCCGATCGGCCAGCTCATGGGTCGAACCTTGATGTCCAGTTTGCTTTCCAATTCATCGAGCAGATCGAAGGGGTCGCGGCCCTCGAGGTCCATCTTGTTGATGAACACGATAACCGGTGTATTCCGCATGCGGCACACCTCCATCAATCGTTCGGTCTGTGCTTCAACGCCTTTCACGCAATCGATCACCAATACCACACTGTCCACCGCGGTAAGGGTCCGGTAGGTATCCTCGGCAAAGTCACGGTGGCCGGGTGTATCCAACAGGTTGATCAATTTCCCGCCGTAGTCGAAGGTCATCACCGATGTGCTCACTGAGATCCCGCGCTGCCGTTCAATGTCCATGAAGTCACTGGTGGCACCGCGCCGGATCTTGTTGCTCTTAACGGCACCCGCGGTTTGTATGGCACCGCCATAGAGCAGGAATTTCTCGGTCAACGTGGTCTTGCCCGCATCAGGGTGACTGATGATGGCAAAGGTGCGCCGATGATCAATTTCGTTTTGGAGTGACATGGAGATCCGTCCGTGAAAGTGCAATGATGGTACTTGGAATGGGGCCGCAAAAGTAGTCTTCACGGAAAAGCCGGGTAACGATCAGCAAGTACTGCCTAGTTTTGGGGCCAAATTGAACGACGGAAATGATGAGGCAATTACTTTGGATCTCTTTTTTGGCCGGTACAACAGCCTTTGCGCAAAATCCGGTGACCGTGGGTCTCGAGCCATTCACCTTGGGTCTTACTAACCCTGTTGCAATTGCACACGCAGGTGATGCGCGATTGTTCGTTGTGGAACAGGAAGGGTATATCCAGATATTGGATGCGGAAGGAACGGTTTCGCCAGCACCCTTTTTGGACATACATACCCGTGTTAACAGTGGAGGGGAGCAAGGTTTGTTGGGGTTGGCCTTCGACCCGAACTATAGCGAGAACGGCTTCTTCTATGTGTATTACATCTTTGGCGGTGGCAACGGGTCGTCGCGCGTTTCCCGATTCAGCGTTACAGCCAACCCGGATTCAGCGGCCGAGGCAAGCGAGCAGGTGATCTATTCTTGGCCACAACCGTACAGTAACCACAACGGTGGTGATATCCATTTCGGTCCGGATGGCTACTTGTACATCGGCTTTGGCGATGGAGGGAGTGGTGGTGACCCGGAAGGGTACGCGCAGGACTTGACCGAACCATTGGGCGATATGATCCGTATTGATGTGAGCGACCCGGATACCACGTATACCATTCCGCCCACCAACCCGTTTGCTGGGATGGTCGGCGACACACTTCAGGAGATCTGGGCCTCGGGCCTTCGTAATCCGTTCCGTTGGGGTTTCGATGCTTTGACAGGTGACCTATGGATCGGCGACGTGGGTCAGAATCTTTATGAGGAGGTCGATTTCTGGCCGGCTGGTGGATCCTACAATAGCCATCCAAACTTCGGCTGGAACTGTTACGAAGGACTGGGCACCTATTCTTCACCTAGTGCCGGTTGCGCGAACCTTACCAACTATGTTCCACCGGTTGCGGAACACGCGCAGGGCGCTTTTGGGTGGTATTCTGTGATCGGTGGGCGTGTGTACAGAGGCACGGAATTTCCGCGATTGGAAGGCCGATACCTCTATACGGACTATGTGGGTGGCGAATTCTACAGCTTGTTGCCGGATGGGGTCGGAGGTTTCGTACGCGAAGAAGTACGGAACATCGGTACACAGGGTCTGGCCTGTTTCGGGGAGAACAACGTTGGTGAACTGTTCGTGGGGAATGTTAGTTCCGGTACTATTTTCCACTTGGTGGACGCGTGTCCAATGGCAGCTCCCGTGATCCTAATTCAAGGTGAAATGCTACAGAGCTCGCTCGCTGATGCATATGCTTGGTACCTCAATGGCAATGTGGTTCCCGGTGCAACTTCACAAAACTACCAGCCTGAGGAGAACGGTAGTTATACGGTGCGAGCCACTTTTGGGAATTGTCAATTGTTCTCTGATCCACTGGTCATAGCCACGGTGGGTATTGTGGATCCAGAATTACTCCGGTTCCAGATGCGCCCAGTACCCGCCAAAGATGAACTGGTGCTTTCACAGTTGCCCAATGGCGCTGAACTGGTGCGCATAACAGACATGACAGGCCGCATGGTGCTTGAGGTGTCGGCAATGAACATCAAGGATCGTCTTGTCCTGAGCGTAGCTGAATTACCCAACGGAAACTATGTGGTCAGCGTCCTTGGACGTAATGGCCTATCGATCCAGGACGCGATGTTGAGCGTTGCACATTGATCGAAATTCATCTTTACAAAAAGGGCTGTCCGAAATGGACGGCCTTTTTTGTTGGTGGTTGTTCGATCCAAAAAGTTTCGTGTCACGGACCGTCACTCCGGGCGCAGGGAAGCTCTGCGACCGAAGACCCGCCACGACCGTCACTCCGGGCGCAGGGAGGCTCTGCGACCGAAGACCCGCCACGCACCGTCACTCCGGGCGCAGGGAGGCTCTGCGACCGAAGACCCGGAGTCTCACCAATGATCCTTCAATGCATTTGTGAAACTCCGTCCCGCAGCCCGCTTATCGGTACTGCGGAAGGCCGGGGCCCCTCCCGCTGTACTGGACTGCGATCGCCCGGCCTCCGGCGTGACGTTTCGTGGGCTGCGCGTAGCGTAACTGCCAACCCCAACAGCGTGGCATAAAAGCGAAAGCCCCTCCACCTTCCGCTATCATGCGGTCGGAGGAGAGGGCTTTCAACAGTACTACTTCGCTTACTGAACTACAAGGCGTTCAGTATATCGGTTCGATCCTTCCGTCACCTGGACCAGATAGATCCCTTTGGCCAATTCGCCATTGAGCGGAAGAACGGTGTTCACTACGCCCTCATTCACAGGAATAGTGCGCATGATCGCACGTTTCCCGGTAAGGTCGAACAGTTCAACTGCAATGGTCTTCGTTGTAGCGGCCACATTGGTCAAAGAAAGGAACAACTGATCACCCCGGTTCGGGTTCGGATACAGCGTGAAGGATGAGTTCCCTGCACCTTGCATGTTGGAAGTACCGCCTTGCGCATTCACGCTACTGATGGTAACGGAACAGGTCTTTCCCCAAGCCGTTACCGGGTTCGGGTCACAAGCCGGGATGGCCCCATCAACACACCATGTAGCCCCTTGGTCCTTGCTCACACGAACCTCCACCTCGTAGGTTTTTGAGGCCTCCAATGCAGGTGCATTTGTCCAATTCAAGTACAACGTTGGGCTGCTCTGTGCAGGACGTACCAAGCAGAACTGTTCTCCGGGAATGCGGAAACGGAATTGGAAGCGGACCCCGGTGCCACCTGCCAAAGGCGCAGGCTGGAACTGTGGCGGAAGGGCCACAAGTTTGTTCGCCGAGGTATTCGTTCCACCGAAACTCCGGGTAACCCCGCAGGAATAATCGTTGGTGTTGGCGGGATCGTCCTGCAACTTCACCAAAGGACATGCGGCACGTGCGGCATCCAACATCATACGACACGCAGGTCCGAATGCACCGTTCACACCGTTCACTCGACCACGTACCCGAACATTCAACAAGGTGTTCTGCGGGATCAACGGGGTCAATGCACTGTTGTACCACGCATTGATCTTCATGTGGCAGGCACGCGTAGCGTTAGCCGGTGACTTACCGTCGCTCACATTGTGGCTACGGAAGCGGCGATAGCTGTAGGTACCGTTGGGATCGAAGATCCAGAATTCGTAACCGCTGTTCGCATCCTGCACGTTATTCGCGCCGTTCGGTACCCATTCGGCACTGACGGCAGCATTGGCATGGGTAACGAGGTATTTGTAGTTCACCCAGTCCATCTTGTCGCAACTGCTGAAGATCAGTTCATCATCACTTATGGGCACGCAGAAGTCCTCACTTCCCGAGATGGAACTTTCAAAGATGGCCGGGTAGTTGCCGGTATTATCGATGATCCTGCGACCATTCGCGCCGATCTCCCGCAGTTGGTAACCACCACCTGCAATGCCGTCGCCGGCGCTATCGAACACGCTCAATCGGTAGCAACCCACGCCTAAGCAACAGGACTCCACGATAGGTGATCCGGAAGGATCATTCAAATAGGTGCCCGGCGCAACACCGCAGATCACGGTGGCATCCGTTGGTGTGGTGATCTCCCAGCCGATCTGTGATCCTTCGGTGCCGGGGTCTATCTGGAGCAACAGATCTTCAGTGCAAGGCCCGCCCGAGCACACACAGAACGCATCATACATATCGTTGAAGGTGTTCGGGTTGAAGTCAAAACACGGCGTGCCGGGCAATGCAGGTCCACCCGGCGTACCCAAGCAATCGATCACCTGGCCTGCGCATGAACAGTTCGGTTGGTACGTATCATTCACCGTGTTCGGGTCCATATCATCACAAGGAGCTCCGGGCACATCAGGTCCACCGGGCACACCGTTGCAATCATTGGCGATACCGGCACAGGAGCAATCCAGTTGAACGATATCGTTGCTTGTATTCGCATTCCCATCGTCACAAGCGGAGAAGGGTTCGGGACCGCCGGGGCACTGATCGATGCAGTCCGGTGTACCGTCGCTGTCGGCATCATCGAAGGTGTTCGCGGCACCGGGGGAGCTACACGCTAGAACAAAGTCCAAGCTATTGTCGTTCGTATCCGTTCCATCGGGGATGCGGCAAAGGCTTACGCCGATCTCATCACCGGGATCGGTACCTGCGCCGGTACCTTCGGTGGTGCTCATGTTGCCTTCGTAGCTCATCTGGTCGATCACGAGGTCGGTTGCGGTCGTCAGTCGCACGCCGTCCGGTGCTCCGTTCTGCAAGGTGTTGATCGCCCAGCCGACTTGATCAAGGTTCGTAACTCCACTGTTGCCTACCACATAGTAGTCGCCGGCAGCGAGCATAACATTGCTCAAGACCACGGTCAGGTAAGGTGAATCGGTCGACCCATTCACCAGCACGAGCTTCAACCCGTTCAGGTCCACCGCAGCAACACCGGTGTTCTTGATCTCGACGAATTCGTTGGAATCAGTGCCGGTCTCGTCATAGTTCACTTCGTTGATCACCAAGGTCGGTGGTGGCTCGCAGGCAGGTGAAGCGCCGCTGACGACCAAGGTCTCGCATGGCATAGTGAAGGTGATGGAATAACCGGTTCCTTCGGTAATGCCGCTTACGATGATCGTCCCGTTGGTAACTGCTGAAGGATCATCGCCACTGATGGTCCCGGAGCCGCTGTTGTTGATCACCGTGGCACCGGCCTGCACACCGGTATAGCTGATGGAAACCGTATAGGTATCCACCGGTCCAGGTCCGAAACTATCGCAGGTGGTGGAAGGCAAACCCAGACCGAGCGCACAGGCCACGGCTCCGGTATCAAAGCTGAAGTTGTCGATCATGATCCGCTCCGTGGTTCCTGTAGCGGCGACCCGCACGATCAAATTGCCCGGTGCATACTGCGCTGGTGCCGGTATGACATAACTGTATGTCTTCCATGCAGAACTGTTATCCAAGAAGGTATTGTTAATGGTAAGTACCGTTGCCGAGAAAGTTGAGCCACCATCAGTACTGAAACTGACAGCAAATGCAGGTGAAGGGCTTCCATCCCAACGGCGCACATCTAAACCGAACTGAGTTAGTGTTGCCGTGCCATTGTAGGTTGCGCGCCAGTCCGTGGTGGCAACATCCCGTAAACGCCATGCATAGACATCCAATGCCCCGGGAAAACCATCCTGAGCCGTAGTCGGATTCCGTAGTGCTGGACCACCGGTAAAGCTCCAATCACTTTGAACGTAGGTGTGGTTGGAAGCATAACTACCAATGGCAGCGGCCCCTGCGGTCCACTTGGTACCATCATCGAAGTTGATGATCGTAAGCGTAGGGATCGGTTCGCAGATCGGTGCCGCACCCAAAACAGCAAGGTCTCCGCAGGGTGCGGAGAACGTTACACTATAGGCATCGGCCTCATTGATCCCACTGATCACGATGGTGCCGTTCGGAACGGTCGCTGGATCATCGCCAACAACGGATCCGGAACCACTGTTATTGATCACCGCAGTTCCGGTTTGCACTCCGGTATAGGGAATTGAAAGTTCGTACGTATCGCCGGGTCCGGGCATGGCACTGTTGCATGTGGCGGTTTCTGCTCCCGGCACGATTCCACAAAGCGGGTTGCAGTCCGGAGCTGACCCCGAAACGCTAAGAACCGAACATGGCGCAGTGAACCCGACACTATATCCATCCAACTCGCTGATCCCGTTGACCGTGATCGTACCGTTTGCAACAACAGCTGGGTCATCACCCCCGACCGTACCTGAGGCACCATTGTTCACGACAACTGTTCCGAGCTGTGAACCCGTGTATGGAATGGAAAGTGTGTAGGTATCGGTATTGCCGATGGTTATCGTATTGCACACGGCATTTTCGGGGTCCAGGGTAATTCCGCAGGAGGCCGCTGCATCCAGGGTTCCGCTAATGGCAAGACCATTGTTCCCTAGGCTGTTCGAGAAGAAACCCCAGCCACCGGTGGTCGTCTGGCCCGATGCATAGTAGCGAAGTGTCACGGTCACTGTATTCGGTACGTTCTGCAACGCACTTACACCGGCGGTATTCACGGTAAAGGTCTGGTTGGTCCCGATCGTAACACTGGGTGATCCGATCAGGGTGAATGTGGTGCCATCCAAACTATAGGCGTATTGCTGTGAGACACCAGGAGAAGCACCAAAGGTGGTCGTTCCAGAGACCCTGGCATTTATTGCCCCAATGGACAATAAGAAGCCGGGGTTAGCTGAAAGGGTCACTTGGAAATAGTCCGCATTCGTGGTGGATATCCCGTTGTTCATGAATCCTTGGGTCCGGAACGAATTGGTGCCGGCACTTGCTGTTGCACCTGCCCCTCGTGTCATCAGGTTCGAGGCGTCCATATTGGCATTGTACGAATCCGCAGCCGACGTGGCCACCGTGTTCTCACCTGTAAAGTCCCAAGCGGCTATTTGCGCTTGCAGACCGAATGGAAAGGTCACTGCCAATGCCAACAGACATAGGATAAGATGTTTCTTTAGAAAGCTAGTATGGTCGTTCATCGTGTACTGGTTTTGGTTAATGGTCAAGCTACAAAGGAACCGTACGAATGTTGATCCACGGTTACGTAAAGGTGTTGTTTCCGGGGCTCAATTTCTGGTATCAAGGATGGATCCCATAAACTTACGCCAAAATTGACGAACCATGCGAAGGATCATGACATGTGCGGCCCTGCTCATTGCGACCCAAGCAGCAGTAGCGCAAACGGTGTTGTTCCAAGAGACCTTTGAAAGTGGAGCATCTGCCTTTGTGTTGAACACCACCGATGTTGGTTCCACAAGCGGTGGCGCGAACACCTGGTTGGTGAACAGCGTCTATGCGGGTGGGAATGGCCTCGCGGATTGCATCGGTTTGGAGATACCATTCACCATAACTCCAACTGCGGGCCAACCAGTTGGTATCGGTTCGCCGAACGGCAACTACTTGCACACGGCCAGTACCGAAGCGGCTGCAGATGGAGTGCTTTGCTGCTCCTTCGGTGCTGCCGATGGCTTTTGCACGGATGCAGGGAACCATTTCGCTTCCATGTCGAATGATGTAAGCACGATAGGGTCCACCGATGTAACCCTTTCCTTCTGGTGGCTTTGCCAAGGTGGCAGTGCGAACTACGGCGAAGTGTACTTCAGTACCGATGGCGGCTCGGGTTGGACCTTGGCCACACTTCCAATTGCCCAATACAAGAACCAGAGCAGCTGGGTACAACAAAGCATTGCCTTGCCTGCCTTCAATGGGGTCGCCACCTTGCGTTTCGGTTTCCGTTTCGTGAATGGTGTTGGGTTTGGTGCCGCGGATCCCGGTTTCGGCATTGACGACATCCAGATCATCGGAGGGGTCAATACCGAACCGCCAACCTTGGCGACCGGTGCGCTCGTGGCATCGGAGTATTGCGTTGGTGGCAACTTCGTTCTTCCTTATACCGCAACAGGATCCTTCACTGCGGGAAACACCTTCACCGCACAATTGTCCGATGCCACTGGGGCGTTCGGAAGTCCTGTGTCGATCGGGTCGACGGTCTCCACGGCATCGGGTTCGATCAACTGTATTCTGCCCGGCGGACTTGCTCCAGGATCAGGTTATCGCGTGCGGGTCGTAAGTGACATGCCAGTGCTGATCGGTAATGCCAACAGCGTGGATCTTTCTATCGCCACTCCGCCGTCTGCTGGCAACGATGCATCCATCCAAGTATGTTCCGGCCAGTCACCGATCAACCTGTTCTTGGAACTGGGAGGCTCACCTGCGGCCTGTGGAACATGGACCGGACCGGACCAAATAGCATTCAGTGGCATATTCGATCCCGACACCGACATCCAAGGCATCTACACATACACGACCAATTGCCCCGGAGCTTGCCCGCCGGACCAGGCCAACGTACTGGTCAGTATTCTGCAATCCGCCTCTGCCGGGAACGATGTGCAAGCGGACCTCTGTGCCAATGCACCACCCTCGGTCCTTAGCACGTTCGTGGATGGGGGAGCTACGACAGGTCAGTTCTACTATCAGGGTCAACCGTTCCCTTTGCCGAACTTCTCCGTGGCTGGCACCTACGCATTGGAATATGTTGTTGCAGGTGGTGCAGGCTGCTCGAATGACACCGCCGACTTCACGTTCACGGTGATCACCGCTCCGGATGCAGGAACGAGCCTTACCTACACGGTTTGCATAAATGCACCGCCCCTTGTACTGGCCACGTTGCTGGGAAACCCGGAAGCTGGCGGTACATGGGCCGGTCCTTCCGGAGCGCCATTCAGTGGTACGCTGGACCCAGCGACCGGCCTTGATGGCCTATACACGTACACGGTTACCGGCATGGCGCCTTGTGCCGATGATCAAGCATTCGTTGCCTTGGTCATAGATCCGTGTACCGGCATTGCGGAACAAGCCCAACAAGGCCCGTCGTTGGTGTGGACCGGTCAGTTGGGCACGATCCATACCTTGATGGTTGAGGAAGAATTGAGCGTAAGGAATGTTCAAGTCCTGGATGCTGCCGGCCGTGCAGTGGACCATGCCGCCGATCCCACGCAACGTGGGCGTGTGCAGATCGACCTGCACAATGCGGCCAATGGGGTGTACACCATACTGGTACGCTCGTCCAAAGGCCTTGGTGTTGTGCGTGTTCAACATGTAAAACTCTAGGATGTTGCATGAGAGTTCCATGGACTGTTGATGGATCGTGCATAACATGGGATCCAAATAATTGCATGGCATCGGTTGGGTAGATACTTTCGATCGGTCGAAGGTTCTTTTCCATAGCTCTACGGGGCGAAGTGTTTCGGTGTTGGAGAGTTTGGATCGGGTGTTGCGTAACTGTTCCACCAGCCTGGTAAGAGGTCTGGATCCAGAGATGGCCTATTGAACTGAAGGGGCCAGTACCACGCCAGCATGAACGATGCGTCCAGCTTTACGAGGGTTTGGTGCACGTAACGGGAAAATGGACAACGACGGTCGAATTGGGGGATCTGACCCTATTCGCACAGGAGCGGGGATCGCCTTAACGGTGGTCCCCGCTTCGCGTTCCGGATCGGCCGTTCAGACCCAAGATCCGACCAATTAACATTGCGATCCACTGTGTGCAATTCATTGACCCATCGCTCGCTCGATCAGTGAGCAATACGTGCGGAAACAGCAAGGAGGGGAATGGCCAAACCATGCAACCAGAACCCTGCTCGACCACGATCGATCGTGCATAAGTGCGATCCGATCGCTGCATTGAACGGATCGAGTGCCGGATACTTTTGGCCAAACCGATCTGGAGCGCATGAAGAAGAAGGAACGTAAGATCTTCGTACTTGACACATCCGTGATCCTGTACGACCATTCGGCCATCGACAGTTTCGAAGAGCACGATGTGGCCATTCCCATCCAGGTTTTAGAAGAACTGGACACCTTCAAAAAAGGGAACGACACGATCAACTTCGAGGCCCGCGAGTTCATTCGCCACCTCGACGATATCGCCAAGAACGATGTGCTCTCGGAATGGCAACCCTTGAACGGGGCGAGCCACGGAAAATTCAAGGTAGTGGCCAAGCATGACCTGAACGGGGTGGATGCCACCAAGGTGTTCCAGGATGGAAAGAACGACCATCAGATCCTCAATGCCACGCTTACCATCCAACGGCAGAACAAGGACCGCAAAGTGATCCTCGTCACGAAGGACATCGCCTTGCGTTTGAAGGCCAAGAGCCTGAACATCATATCGGAGGATTACTTGACCGGAAAGGTGCGCGACGTTTACGATAAGCTGTTCACCGGACGCACCGTACTCGACGATTTCAACGAAGAAGCGATCGATGCGCTCTTTGCACAAGGCAAGGCCACACCGGCGGAATTGGGCATGGAAACGCCGAAGGGCAACCAGTTCTTCATCCTCAAGCACAAGAAGAAAAGCATCCTCGCCAAGTTCGACCCGCGCACCGGTACCGTGGACCGTATAGAGAAGCACAGCGTGTTCGGGATCGGGCCAAAGAACGCTGAACAGGCCTTGGCGATGAGCGCGCTGATGGACCCGGAGATCAAGCTCGTTACACTGCAAGGTGCGGCCGGAACGGGCAAAACTCTGCTCGCATTGGCGTGTGCCTTGGAACAGCGACGCGATTACCGGCAGATCTACGTGACCCGTCCGGTGGTGCCATTGGGCAATAAGGACATCGGTTACTTACCGGGCGACATCCAAAGCAAGATGGACCCCTACATGCAACCGCTGTGGGACAACCTGAAGTTGATCAAAGGCCAGTTCGAAAAGCACGACAGCACCCCGAAGCGGATCGATGAGATGTTGGAGAACGAGAAGATCTCCATCGCCCCCTTGGCATACATCCGCGGAAGGAGCTTGAGCAACATCTTCTTCATTGTCGATGAGGCGCAGAACCTCACGCCATTGGAGATCAAGAC
>Ga0335394_10001032_pt1 | contig 30979 bp, 31 predicted proteins | sample MAT03_FD_205741 | JGI IMG/M metagenome (GOLD analysis project Ga0335394, IMG submission 205741) | Freshwater microbial communities from Lake Fryxell liftoff mats and glacier meltwater in Antarctica - MAT-03 (spades assembly) (version 2) ...
CGACAACTGGTTGTCGATGCGTCCGCCGCCCAGCAGGTCGACGGCGCTCGAACGGTGGCCGACCGGGATGTAGGCGGATTTCCCGGGCCTGACCGCCAGGGCGAAGCCGACCGGCTCGGCGAGCATCGGATCGAGCGAGGTGGTTTCGGTGCGGAAGGCAACGACGCCCCGCTCGCGGGCTTCGGCGATCAGGGCATGAAGTTCGGCGAGGTCGTGGATGGAGGTGTAGCCGCCGGGGTCGATCCTTGCGCCGCTGGCTGCCTGCGCCCGAGCGGTCGCAAGGCCACCGGGCGTATTGCTCTTGCCAGATGCAGCGGCCGGTGACTGATCCGCGTTGGCGCCCGGATCGGAACCTGCAACGTCCCGGCGCGGCGCGCCGGCGCCCACATCGGGACCGTGAATCTCGGCGGCATCGATGGCGACAGTCGCCGGGGCGATCGCCTGGACATCCGTGTTGGTCGCCTCCGCCACGCGGCGTGTCAGCGTCGAGAACTCCATGGTCTTCAGGAACGCGATCAGCTTTGGACCGTCCGGCTGCTGCAGCACGAATTCGTCGAGGCCATCGGCGACAGGAACGTCGTCCTTGAGCCTGACCAGATCGCGCGAGATGCGTGCCTTGTCGGCGTTTTCGATAATCGTTAGCCGGCGCTTCTCCTGCTTTATCTCGCCGGCCCGCTCCAGAAGCGTGTCGAGATCGCCGAACTGTTCGAGAAGCTGCGCGGCGGTCTTCGGTCCAATGCCGGGCACGCCGGGGACATTGTCGACGGAATCGCCGGTCATCGCCTGCAGGTCGATCATCTTTTCGGGCGGCACGCCCCATTTCTCGATGACCTCAGGCACCCCGATCTGGCGGTCCTTCATCGGGTCGTACATCGACACGGTGGCGCCGACGAGTTGCATCAGGTCCTTGTCGGACGAAATGATGGTCGTGTCGGCGCCGGCCTCGCGGGCCTGCCGCGCGAAGGTCGCGATCAGGTCGTCGGCCTCGAAGCCCTCCATCTCGATACAGGGCAGGTTGAACGCCCGCGTGGCCTCGCGGATCAGCCCGAATTGCGGGATCAGATCGTCGGGCGGCGCCGAACGGTTGGCCTTGTAGTCGGCGTAGAGCTCGTTGCGGAATGTTTTGGACGAATAGTCGAAAATGACCGCGAAATGCGTCGGGGTCACGCCGACATCGGTGTTTCGGGCGTCCAGCATCAGCTTCCATACCATGTTGCAGAAGCCGAGCACCGCATTGGTGGGCAAACCGTCCGACTTGCGATTGAGCGGCGGCAGGGCGTGATAGGCACGGAAAATATAGCCTGAGCCGTCGACGAGGAAGAGATGGTCGCCCTTTTTCATGGCGGATGCGTAGCGCGCAGCCATCAAGGTGTCCACCCGCAAAGGCGCCCCGAAAAAGTCACTCCTGACGATGCCGGACAAGCAACCGCAAGGCTCACGCCTTCGTTACACAACTGTAATGTTGACGCCCTTGAATCGCCATCTTCCGGCATCCAAATACATGTCATCGGCGGTTTACGTCGAAGTCCGGAGTATGGCCCGTCCCCCGCCTAGACCGGAAACCGCGACAGCTCAACCCCCCCCTCCGAGCTGTTGCATTTTGTAGTAGAGCCGCCGTGGTTGTCCCCTCCGCCACGGCGGCATTTTTATGTCCTGTTGGCATGTCCAAGGAACGCGCATCTTGAAAAAGGTCAAGAAACGGGCGCTCGTCCTGGTCAATCCCAAGGCGCGCAGGGGCGGCGAGGCCATCGATTCGGTCGTCGGCAGATTGCACAAGGGTGGCCTCGACCTGACGATCGAACCGTTCGATGTGCTGCCGGAGATTGCCCGCGACATCGTCAGGCTGCGCGAAAGCGCCGATATGATCATCCTTTGCGGCGGTGACGGGACGATCGCTTCCGGTGCGCTCGCGGTGGTCGAATGCGGGCTCCCCCTTGGTATAATCCCGATGGGCACGGCCAACGACCTTGCCCGGACGCTCGGCATCCCTGACGACCTTGGCAAGGCGGCCGATGTGGTCCTTGCCGGGAATACGCGCAAGATCGACCTCGGCAGCGTCAACGGCTACGCATTTTTCAACGTCGCGAGCATCGGGCTCAGCGCTGACCTGGCGCAGGGGCTCGACCCCCAGACCAAGAAGCGTTTCGGCAGGCTGGGATACGCCATGGCGGCGGCGCGCGTGCTGATGAAGGCGCGGCCCTTCACAGCCACGATCCGCGACGGGGAGGAAGTGACAAGGGTAAAGACCTTCCAGATTGCTGTCGGCAACGGCCGCCACTACGGCGGCGGTAACGTCGTCCAGGCCGATGCGGAGATCGACGACGGCCATCTCGACCTCTACAGCCTGGAGTTCGGCAGGGTCTGGAAACTTGCCGGCATGCTGCGCTCATTCCGCTCCGGGACGCACGGCGCATGGAACGAGGTTCGGACGGCGCGCGGCGTCGAATTCGACATCGAGACGCGCAAGCCGATGCCGGTGAACACCGATGGCGAGATCGTCACCTCGACGCCGGCAAAGTTCCGCGTGCACCCGGAGGCAATCACCGTGCTGGCGCCGCCGGCGATCCGCGTGGACGCCTCCAGGGGAGTTGCGGCAACCGCCTGAATCCGCCAATCCGCGCGGTTTCCTTCGCGCCGCGCTTGTTGTAGGACGGCGTCAGCCGCAAGGAGTTCCAGACCCAGAATGACCGTGCTTCCCCCGGTTCTCGACCGTATCGACAAGAATCTCGACGAGAGCCTGGAGCGCCTGTTCTCGCTGTTGCGCATCCAATCCATTTCGACAGACCCTGCATATGCCGCCGAATGCCGGAAGGCCGCGGAATGGCTGGCCGACGACCTGAAGACGATCGGGTTCGACGCAAGCGTGCGCGCGACGGCTGGACACCCGATGGTCGTGGCGCATCATGCCGGTCCATCGCCAGACAGCCCGCATGTGCTGTTCTACGGCCACTATGACGTGCAGCCGGTCGACCCGATAGAACTCTGGGAAACGGACCCTTTTGCTCCCCAAATCAAGGAGATCGAGCCGGGCCGCAAGGTCATCACCGGCCGGGGCTCGTCGGACGACAAGGGGCAGTTGATGCTCTTCGTCGAGGCCTGTCGCGCCTGGACGGCCGAACACGGACAGCTCCCCTGCCGGGTGAGCATCCTGTTCGAGGGCGAGGAGGAAAGCGGCTCGCCGTCGCTGAAACCTTTCCTCGACGCCAACCGGGACGAACTGAAAGCCGACTTCGCGCTGGTCTGCGACACCGACATGTTCGATCGGCAGACGCCGTCGATCTGCGCGTCGCTGCGCGGGCTGGTTGGCGAGGAAATCGTCGTCAAGGCAGCCAGCCGCGACCTGCATTCCGGCTTGTATGGCGGCCCCGCCGCCAATCCGATCCGCATCCTGTCGAAGATCCTGGCCGATATTCACGATGAGAACGGGCGGGTGACTGTTCCCGGCTTCTATGACGGCGTCGACGAGACGCCGTCGCAGGTCGTGAAGTCATGGGAAACGCTGGGCACCGACGCGCAAAGTTTCCTGGGCCCCATCGGCCTGTCGGCGCCGGCAGGCGAAAAGGGCCGCTCGGTGCTCGAAATGGTCTGGGCCCGGCCGACCGCCGAGTTCAACGGCATAACGGGTGGCTATACCGGCAAGGGCTTCAAGACCGTGATCGCGGCCGAAGCGTCGGCCAAGGTTTCCTTCCGGCTGGTGCATCGCCAGGACCCCGACAAGATCCGCGAGGCCTTCCGCCGGTTCGTGCGCGAGCGGCTGCCTGCCGACTGCAGCGTCGAGTTCCACCCGCATGGCGGTTCGCCCGCGATCCAGCTCGCCTATGACGCGCCGTTCCTGACCAAGGCCAGGCAGGCGCTGTCGGACGAGTGGCCGAAGCCTGCCGTGACGGTCGGCGGCGGCGGTTCCATTCCGATCGTCGGCGATTTCCGGACCTATCTCGGCATGGAATCGCTGCTGGTCGGTTTCGCTCTGGCGGACGACCGCATCCATTCGCCGAACGAGAAGTACGACCTCAATTCATTCCACAAGGGTCAGCGCTCATGGGCGCGGATCCTCGACGCCCTGTCCCGCTGAGGAGCCCCGATGACCAGCATCCGCTTCCACAGGAACGACCTGCCCGACCTCTCGCGCTACGCAGTCTCGGCTGTTGGCATCGATACGGAAACGCTGGGGCTCAATCCGCACCGCGACCGGCTCTGCGTGGTGCAGATCTCGCCGGGCGACGGCAGCGCCGACGTGATCCAGATCCAACCAGGCCAGCGCGAGGCGCCCAATCTCGTCAAGCTGCTCACGAACCCGGCGATCACCAAGATATTTCACTATGGCCGCTTCGACATCGCGGTGCTCTATCATGCGCTCGGCGCGATGGCGGAACCGGTCTTCTGCACAAAGATCGCGTCCCGTCTAACCCGCACCTACACCGACCGGCACGGGTTGAAGGATATCTGCCTGGAATTGCTTGGAATACACCTATCGAAGGTGCAGCAGTCGTCGGACTGGGCCGCCGAGACGTTGAGTCCAGATCAGCTCGAGTACGCGGCGTCCGACGTGCTTTACCTGCATCGCCTGCGCGAGGCCCTGTCGGCACGGCTCGTGCGGGAAAACCGTACCTCGGAAGCCGACGCATGCTTCCGTTTCCTCCCGACCCGAGCGAAGCTGGACCTGATGGGTTGGCCGGAAGAAGATATCTTCGCCCACAGCTGACACTCAAGACGCCGGCTGTTCCGGCTTGCGGCGGTGCGTCGGTTTGCCGGCCGTGACTGGGTCTGCGTCCCGGCTGGTCCACCAGCGGTAAAGAGCGTAGCCTGCGACGGCAAGAATAAGACGTTTCATTGGTATCCTCGTTCGTGTGCTTCCGATTGCGGCTAGAATTCGCCTGAGATGCAATCGTTCCGGATCGCCGAAAGCGGTGAAACCAATCGGACCGTGATACGTTAAATGTTACGGCTGCATGCAGCCGGCGATCGAGGGGACCCACAATGGCCAAATCGCAACCAATCGCGACCGCACCGAAGGACGGCCGCAAGGTGACCGTCCTTTGGACCGATCGCGACGGCCAGGAGAACGAAACGATCGCGCACTACCGGTCTCTGGACAGATTGAAGCTGGCGGGCGGCGACTGGGACGACAGCGACGCCGGCTGGTGGGCCGCCATCGACGGCGACACGCAAAAACGCATAGAGCCGCATAGCTGGAAACCGGCAGACTCGGACGAAGAAGAATGAGTCTGCCTGAATGCGCCAACGGGCTTAGCCGCTCGCGGCGGCTTCGAATATGGATTAAGGTAATGGCGACGCACGGTTGATTCGTGCCTTACGCCGTTTCGATCAAGAGCGTTATCCTGGAGGGAAATCGCCATGGGCATTGAAAGTCTTCTCGTCTTCCTGATCGTTGGTGCAATCGCCGGCTGGCTTGCCGGACTGCTCGTCAAGGGTTTCGGCTTCGGCCTGCTCGGCAACATCGTGGTCGGCATCGTCGGCGCGTTCATCGCGGGCTGGCTGTTTCCGACGATTGGAATTTCGCTCGGATCGGGCATTGCAGCGGCGATCATCCACGCGACGATCGGCGCCGTCATCCTGTTGGTGCTTATCCGGCTTATCAAGCGGGCCTGAGGCCCGTCTCAATCGCGAAACGGGCAGCGCCGATGAAACAGAACCAGCTCTATCTTCTCGTCGGCGCGCTCATCGTTGTGGTTGTCGCACTCGGAATCTACGTCTGGCGCGAGGAATCGAAGCCGGACGGCATTGAGCTCAAGATCGACGAATCCGGCATTTCCATCGAGCAGAACTGAATTGCTGGACGGCCCGGCGCCGTGATAGCCGCCCAAGGCGTGTCCGGTCCAACTTAACCCCACCTTAAATCGCCTCATTTAGCGTCCACCCGAAGCCTTCTTGGGACTGGACGAGCATATTTCATGGCAAAAAAGGGCGACCGGCGCATAGATCCGACATTCGACCGGCCGGCGAAGGGCAAGCCCTCGCGCGACCTGTCGGTCAGCGAGGATGATCGCGTCGTACCTGCCCGTCGCGCAAAGCCCGCGCCGGCCAAAAAAGCGGCAGCCACTCGCGCGCGCAGGAGCAAGACGAGACGGTCCGGCCTGATCGGCGGTCTCGGCAGGCTTGCCTATTGGGGTTTCGTGCTGGCGATCTGGTGCGGGATCGCAACCGCCGGCGTGGTCGTCTATTACGGCGCGAAGATGCCGGCCGCCACGACTTGGTCGATCCCGGACCGCTCGCCCAACATCAAGATCGTGTCCGTCGACGGACGCCTGCTTGCCAATCGCGGCATGACGGGCGGCGAGGCGGTCGGGCTAAATGAGATGTCGCCCTACATCCCGCAGGCGGTCATGGCCATCGAGGACCGGCGCTTCTATTCGCACTTTGGCGTTGACCCGGTCGGCCTCGCCCGCGCCATGGCGACCAACCTGATGCATGGCCGGTTCACGCAGGGCGGCTCGACGCTGACGCAGCAGCTTGCCAAGAACCTGTTCCTGAAGCCCGACCGCACGCTGGAACGCAAGGTGCAGGAGGTGTTGCTGGCGCTCTGGCTCGAGCGCAAGCATACCAAGGACCAGATTCTCGAAATGTACCTGAACCGGGTCTATTTCGGTTCGGGCGCCTATGGCGTCGAGGCTGCGTCGCGACGCTATTTCGGCAAGTCCGCGCGCGACGTCACGCTCGCCGAGGCGGCGCTTCTCGCCGGGCTCCTCAAGGCGCCGTCCAGGCTCTCGCCTGCGCGCGACCCCAAGGCGGCGGACGACCGCGCGCAACTGGTGCTCGCCGCCATGCGCGAGGAGAAGATGATCGGCGAAAAGGAGCTGGCCATGGCGATGAGCGCGCCCGCCACCCGCGCCGCCGCCTACTGGACCGGCTCGGAAAACTACGTCGCCGACCGCATATTGGAAGAACTGCCCGGACTGATAGGGGAAGTGACGAGCGACATCATCGTCGACTCGACCGTCGACCTCACGCTTCAGGACCTGGCGGAAAAGTCGATCCGCAGGCTGGTCGACGAGAACGGCGAGACGCTCAGTGTGAGTCAAGGCGCGCTGGTGTCGATCGACAATTCGGGTGCGGTGCGCGCGATGGTCGGCGGCTACGATTATGCCAACAGCCAGTTCGACCGCGCGTCGGAAGCGCGCCGCCAGCCGGGCTCCGCCTTCAAGCCATTCGTCTTCATGGCGGCGCTCGAACAGGGACGCACGCCCGACAGCGTCCGCAACGACGCACCGATCAAGATCGGCAAGTGGACGCCCGAGAACTACAACGGCAAATATTTCGGCAAGGTAACGCTGGCGACCGCGCTCGCAAAGTCGCTGAATTCGGTCGCCGCGCAGCTCGCCATGGAGGTCGGTCCCCAAGCAGTGGTCGAGGCGGCGCACCGCATGGGCATCGAATCCGATCTGCAGGCCAACACATCGATCGCGCTGGGCACCTCGGAAGTGACGCCGCTCGAACTGACGGCAGCCTACGTGCCGTTCGCCAATGGCGGCTACCGGCCGGACGTGCATTTCGTGCAGCGCATCACGACGACGGACGGCGAGGTGCTCTACGAGTTCACCGGCGGCAACAACCCGCGCGTCTTGCGTTCCGATGTCGTCGGCATGATGAACTCGATGATGACCGACACCGTCGAGACCGGAACCGCCAAGAAGGCGGCGTTCGCCTGGCCCGCCGCCGGCAAGACCGGCACCAGCCAGAAATCGCGCGACGCATGGTTCGTCGGCTACACGGCAAACCTGACGACGGGCGTCTGGTTTGGCAACGACGATGGCGCGCCCATGAAGAAGGTGACAGGCGGCGCGCTGCCGGCGCAGGCATGGCACGAGTTCATGGTGGCGGCGCATGAAGGTGTTCCAGTCGCCGCATTGCCGGGCACCTGGAGGAAAGGCGATGGCGGCGACGTTGCGCGGCCGGACGCGCCGGTGGTCGACAACACGGACAGCTTTCCGCAAGCGCCTGCGGCAGAGCAGGCGCAAAGTGCCGGCAACGAGACACAGGTGCAGGACGAGCCGACTTCATCCATCCGCCGCATGACGCCGCCTGGCGATGTCGGTCAGCCCGCGCCACGCCGCTCGACCTCCATCCTCGATATTTTGACCGGCGGCTGAGCGGCTGCCTCAGGCCGACGGTGTTTGGGCGGAGCCTCGGGTTACCTGCTCGACGATGCCGCGCGCGATCTCGCGTTCGCCCATGATCACCGTGTTGGCGCCAAGGCCGGTCAGGTGCTCGACTTCTGCATCCGAATGCGCTCGCGCGATGATTTCGATTGCCGGGTTCGCGGCGCGGGCGCGGAGCACGATCTGTCCGGCCTCGAAGGCGTTGGGAATGGCGAGGATCAGCCGCCGCGCTCCCGCCGCATTGGCGGCTGCGAAAACGTCGGCGTTCGCCGCATTGCCCGTCACCGTTTCGATGTCGTCGGCTTGAAGGCGCGCGATCGTCTTGTCGGCATCCTCTATGACAAGGAAAGGCAGCGCGTGTTCCTTCAGCGATTTCCCGACAAGGCTCCCGACACGGCCATAGCCGATGAGGATCGTGTGGCCGGTCAGTTTCGTTGGCGGAGGCGGTCCGTCTCCGGACCGGGCGCCTGCCGGCGTCGCCGACGCAGGTGAAGCGACAACCCCGCTCTCGGTCGCCGGTCCGAGCGCCTTGGCTTCGGCAGGTTGCGCCGGCATGCCGATACGCTGTTCCAGCCAGGGCCTCAGTCGGTCAATGCCGGCGAAGACCAGAGGGTTCAGCACGATCGACAGGATGGCGCCAGCGAGGATCAGGTCGCGGCCCTCCTCGGGAAGCAGGTTCAGGCCGACGCCGAGTTCGGCCAGGATGAACGAGAACTCGCCGATCTGCGCCAGGCTGGCGGAAATCACCAGCGCCGTGCCGACCGGATGTCGGAACGCCATGACGATCAGGAAAGCGGCGACCGACTTGCCGACCACGATGATGAACACCGTGGCAAGGATCGGCCATGGTTGCTCGAGCAGGCTCATGGGGTCGAACAGCATGCCGACCGACACGAAGAAGAGCACCGAAAAGGCGTCGCGCAACGGCAGCGATTCCTCGGCGGCGCGATGGCTGAGTTCGGATTCGCTCATGATCATGCCGGCAAAGAAGGCGCCGAGCGCCAGCGATACCCCGAACAGATGCGAGGCGCCGAAGGCGACGCCAAGCGCGATCGCCAGCACCGCCAGGCGGAAAAGCTCGCGCGAGCCGGTGTGCGCGACATATTGCAGGATCCACGGAATGACCCGACGGCCGACCACCAGCATCAGCGCGACGAATGCCGCCACCTTTGCCAGCGTGACGCCGACCACGCCCCAGATGCCGAGATTGGCAGGCAGCGCGAAAACCTCGATGCCCGCCGTCGGCGTGTCGCTATTGGTTCCGCCAAGCACGCCCGCGAGCGCTGGCAGCAGGACCAGCGCCAGCACCATCGCGAGGTCTTCGACGATCAGCCAGCCGACGGCGATGCGTCCGCGCTCGGTTTCGATTAGCCGGCGTTCCTGCAGCGCGCGCAAAAGCACGACGGTCGAGGCGACGGAGAGGGCGAGACCGAAGACGAAGCCCGCGCCGATCGACCAGCCGAGCATCCAGGCGAGTCCCGCGCCAAGCACCGTGGCGAAGGCAATCTGCACGACCGCGCCGGGAACGGCGATCGCCCTGACGGACAGGAGATCCTTCAGCGAAAAGTGCAAGCCAACGCCGAACATCAGCAGGATGACGCCGAGTTCGGCGAGTTCCAGCGCCAGCGACTGGTCCGCCACGAAGCCCGGCGTATTAGGCCCGACCAACACGCCGGCGACGAGATAGCCGACCAGCGGCGGAATGCGGAAACGATTGGCGAGCGCGCCGAAGATGAACGCCAGGCAAAGGCCGGCGACGATGGTGGCGATCAAAGGCGTGGCATGCGGCATCGTTTGGGAACGACCTTTCAAAATGCGATCGGCGATGAATGGAGCGAGCAGGAAGCCGCGATCATCACTATTGTGACGCAGGGGCGTTTGCGCAACCCGCGAGCGCGGATTTATTGATCTTCCGGACGTTTTGGCTGGAACCAGCGACCCAGGGCGGCAATCGGCGCGCCATGGCCGGTGGAATAATTTTGCGTGCCCGCGCCGGTTGGCGCAAAACCGATTGTAGAGACATCCGCGCCGCGCGACGGCATTCCTTCAGATATCAGGCGCTAGCAGGTAAAAAGCAGGCCATTTTCCGGAAACGCTTCGATGACCCAGGATACTCCCAGGCTGAACGCCTTCCCGATCTTCATGCGGGTCGAGGGCGAAACAGTGGTCATCGTCGGCGACGGCGAGGAGGCGCTCGCCAAGGCGCGCCTGCTTGGCCAGTCGAGCGCGACGCTGCGCATCGTCTCGTCGACGCCGGAGCAGGCCTTGCGCGACTGGATGCTTTCGCATGGCGCGATCCATGTCGCCGAACCTTATGAGCCCGAGCATCTTGCGGGTGCGGTTCTCGTCTTCGCCGCGACCGGCGACGAAGAACTCGACCGCAGGATCTGCGGGGATGCGCGCGCCTCGGGCATACCGGCCAACGCGGTGGATCGCCCCGATCTCTGCGATTTCTTTACGCCCGCCCTCGTCAACCGCGCGCCGCTTGCCGTTGCCATCGGCACCGAAGGCACAGGGCCCGTGCTCGCGCAGATGGTGCGGGCCAGGATCGACCGTATGCTGTCGCCCTCGCTCGGGCCGCTCGCTGCGCTCGCCAACAGCCTGCGCGATGCCGCCGAGCGCATGGTCCCCAGGGGCAGCCCGAGGCGGCGTTTCTGGAACGAATTCTTCACGGGCGCGCCCGCGCGCGCCATGGAAGCAGGCGATGCCGCCACGGCGCACCGCGCCGCATCTGATCTTCTGGCGCGTACGACCGCGCCCCGCGGCCATATCGCCCTGGTCGGCGCAGGCCCGGGCGCCGAAGACCTTTTGACCCTGCGGGCGCAAAGACTCCTGATGGAAGCTGACGTGATCGTGTTCGACGCGCTGGTGCCAGAAGCATTGGTGGCGATGGGCCGGCGCGACGCGGAGCGCCTGCCGGTCGGCAAGCGCAAGGGCTGCCACTCGAAGAGTCAGACCGAGATCAATGCGCTGCTGGTCGAGCTTGGCCGGGACGGCAAGCGCGTGGTGCGCCTGAAGTCAGGCGATCCCTTGGTTTTCGGCCGGGCTGGCGAAGAAATGGCGGCGCTGCGCGACGCGCGCATCTCCTATGAGATCGTGCCCGGCGTGACCGCGGCATTTGCCGCCGCCGCGGACCTCGAACTGCCGCTGACGCTGCGGGGCGTCTCCTCGTCGATGGTGTTCACCACCGGCCACGACCTCAAGGGCGGCACGCTGCCCGACTGGGCGAAGCTCGCCATCTCAGGCGCGACGGTTGCCGTCTACATGGGCCGCTCGGTGGCTGCCGATGTCGCGGCTCGCCTTATCGAGGCAGGCCTGTCGCCCGACACCGCTGTGGCCGTCGTCGAGAACGCCAGCCTGCCGAACCGTCGGCGGTTCCACGGCACGCTTGCCGACCTGCCTTCACTGGAAGACCGAACCGATCTGACCGGTCCGGTGATGACGATCATCGGCGACGCCGTCGCTGGCGCCAACCTTGAACTTTCCAGGCCTCTCGCGACACACAGGCTGGTCGCGACTGCCGAGCCGCAGGAAACCGACGCATGAAGATCCTGACGGCAAATCGGCTGAGCGACGGCGAAGCGGTGTGGTTCGCCAAGGACGGTTCGTGGGCCGAAAGCATCGATCCGGCGCAGGTCGTCGGCGACAAGGAAGGCGAAGCGCGTCTCGAAGCCTCCGGCAAGGCGGCGCTCGAGAACAACGAAGTCGTCGACGTCAATCTGATCGACGTCGATGTCGTCGAGGACAGCATCGTGCCGTTGCGTTTGCGCGAGAGGATCCGCGCCGCCGGCCCGACCAACCGCACAGATCTTGGCAAGCAGGCGCGCCCCGGGATTTCTCCGGCGGCGTAGTTTCAGAACGGGCGGACGCGCCCTGAAAGACGAAGATGTACCGTTACGACGAGTTCGACCACGATTTTGTCAACGCCCGCGTAGCCGAGTTCACCGATCAGGTGGAGCGGCGGCTGGCCGGCGAGATCACCGAGGACCAGTTCCGGCCGCTGCGGCTGATGAACGGCGTGTACCTGCAGCTTCACGCCTACATGCTGCGCATCGCCGTGCCCTATGGGACGCTAAGCTCAAAGCAACTTCGCATGCTTGGTCACATCGCGCGCAAATACGACAAGGGCTACGGCCATTTCACGACGCGCCAGAACATCCAGTTCAACTGGCCGGCCCTTTCCGACATGCCCGCGATCCTCGCCGACCTCGCCAGCGTCGAGATGCACGCCATCCAGACCTCAGGCAACTGCATCCGCAACGTCACGGCCGACCACTTCGCGGGCGCTGCGGCGGACGAGGTCGCCGACCCCAGGCCCTATGCCGAAATCCTGCGCCAGTGGTCGTCGGTGCATCCCGAGTTTTCCTATCTGCCGCGCAAGTTCAAGATCGCGGTGACAGGGGCCGAACGTGACCGCGCGGCGATCCAGGTTCACGACATCGGGCTTCACCTCAAGAAGAACGAAGCCGGCGAGCTTGGTTTCGGCGTCTATGTCGGAGGCGGGCAGGGCCGCACGCCGATGATCGCCAAGAAGATCAGGGACTTCCTGCCTGAACAGCACCTTCTGTCCTACACGACCGCGATCATGCGCGTGTACAATCTCTACGGACGCCGCGACAACAAGTACAAGGCTCGCATCAAGATCCTGGTGCACGAGACAGGCGCGGAGGAATTCGCCCGTCAGGTCGAGGCCGAATGGGCCGAACTGAAGGACGGCGAACTCAAGCTGCCCGATCACGACATCCGCGCGATCGACGCCTATTTCGCGCCGCCGGCCCTTGTGCCGCGCCCCGAGGGCGACGAGGCGATAAGGCTCGCACGGCTCGACTCCAGGAGCTTCGCCGAGTGGCTCGACCAGAACGTCATCACGCACCAGCATCCCGACTATGCCGCTGTGACCATTTCGCTGAAGGGCATCGGCGAGGTTCCAGGCGATGCGTCGGACAGCCAGATGGAAGCTGTCGCCGATATCGCCGAGAAATACGCTTTCGACGAAATCCGCGTGAGCCATGAGCAGAACCTGATCCTGCCGCATGTCGCCCGCGCCGACCTGAAGGCCGTCCATGACGGGCTCGTCGAGATCGGTTTCGCGACCGCGAATTCGAACCTGATCAGCGACATCATCGCCTGTCCGGGCCTCGACTATTGCGCGCTGGCCAACGCCCGCTCGATCATCGTGGCGCAGAACATCTCCAAGCGTTTTGCCTCACTGGAGCGCCAGCGCGAGATCGGCGAGCTGAAGCTGAAGATTTCCGGCTGCATCAATGCCTGTGGCCATCATCATGTCGGCCATATCGGCATTCTCGGCGTCGAGAAGAAGGGCGCGGAACTCTATCAGGTGACGCTCGGCGGTTCGGGAGATGAGCATACATCGGTCGGCGAGATCATCGGCCGGGGCTTCGGGCCCGACGAGATAACCGACGCCATCGAGACGGTCGTCGATACCTATCTGCGCATACGGCTCGATGCCGGCGAGAAGTTTCTCGACGCCTACCGCAGGGTTGGGCCGGCTCCGTTCAAGGAGGCGCTCTATGCTGGCGAAACCAAGGCCGCGTGACGGCGAGATCGAGGCGCTCGGTCGCGCCGCGAGCCTCGACGCGCTTTATGGACACCTGCCTGCCGAGAAGATCGTCGAACTGTCGATCCGCGACGAGTTCGCCGGACAGATCGCGGCGGTGTCCTCGTTCGGCGCCGATTCCGCCGTCCTGCTCGATATCATCGCGCGGGTCGATCGCAGCGTTCCGGTGCTCTTTCTCGATACCGGCAAGCACTTCGAGGAGACGTTGTCCTATCGCGATGCGCTGGTCGCCGATTTCGGCCTGACCGATCTCAGGGTGCTGACACCGGACGAGGCAGCACTCGAACGGGTCGACCCCGACGGCAGGCTGCATCAGGCGGACACCGATGCTTGCTGCAATGTACGCAAGGTCGAGCCACTGGCGCGGGGCGTGGCCCCTTATGCCGCCTGGTTCACCGGCCGCAAGCGCTTCCAGGCTTCGACGCGATCGGCGCTGCCGGTCTTCGAGGCGGTCGGCTCGCGCATCCGCATCAACCCCCTGGCGCGCTGGACCACGTCGGACCAGGCCGACTACATGCGGTCGCACAGCCTGCGCGAGAATCCGCTGGTGGCCTACGGCTACCTGTCCATTGGGTGCTTCCCCTGCACGCAGCCGGTCCAGCCGGGCGAGGATGCGCGCAGCGGTCGCTGGGCTGATGACGCCAAGATAGAATGTGGCATTCACCTGACCGGTCTCGACGCGTCGCTGACCGATTCCTCGCTCTGACCGCGTCGTATCAAGCGCACTGGAAACCGGAAGAGGTTTGGTCCATATGCTCGCTCCCATGACCGATGCAAAGTCTCAAGTCGACGCGTTGGCCGGCAGTCGCCTGTGGACGCCGGCCGGCTTCCGCGAAGACGAATGGAGCCACGTCGAAAGCGGCGAGGCGCTTGCCGGCAACGGGCGCTTCATCCTGCCGTTGCAGTCCTTCCTGGCACTGGACCCGGAGCAGCGGAAATCGGCTAGGGAACGGCTGGGCGTGCTTCTGCAACCCGGCGACAAGCTCGACTCGATCCTCGGCATGCTCGATCAGCTTTCGCTGGTGGCGCTGGCGTTCCCGGCGTTCAGCGACGGACGTTCGTTCTCGAAGGCCGAACTGCTGCGATCGCGCCATGGTTTCGAAGGCAAGATCCGCGCGACCGGGCAGGTCCTGATCGACCAGCTTCCGCATATGCTGCGGCTAGGCTTCGACGAATTCGAGGTGTCGCATCCCGTTCTGATCGGACGTCTGGAGAAAGGCGACGTTGGAGGTCTGGGGCTAGCCTACCAGCCGACTTCCGCCACGGTGGGGAAGCCGGGCAAATATTCATGGCGGCGGGGCGGGCCCGACTAGTCGGCAGCGTACCTGTTTCGGCTCTGGTTTTCGACCCGGTCCAACTGTGCAAGCATGTCGTGAATACTCTCGGGCATGTCGTTGTCGAGCCGGAAAGCCGGCATCGAGCGCAGGAATCGCGTCATTTGGCTGGAGTTGAATTGCCGGCGGATCTCGTCCTGCAGCGCCTCCGAACTATCCGATGTCTTGTTGGTCATAGGCCTTCCAATCGTTTGTCGGGTAGTGAACTTCCCCCCATTTGAATGGTTCCTGCCCGGCGACATGCAATCAGGACAAGTGTCCGGTACGGTAAACTTTGACTTAAAATGGAACCTGTGCCTTTCCGATGCGCCCGAGAGATCGCTTGCGGTCAAAGCCGTCGAATGGCTGCGGGACTTGATTTCTTGGCCCCAAACATCGATATGCGGCTCAAATTCCTGGATTGATGGACGACGATGAGCCACGACGCAGAAGACGAATACGCAGCCGAAGAGATCAAGGCGTCCGAGACTGGCGCAGAGCGTGCCGACGGTACGGTCGAAGGCGACTATGAAGCCCTGATGCGCTTGTTGAAGGAAAACGAGGAACTCAAGGACCGTGCGCTGCGGATCGCGGCGGAAATGGAGAACCTGCGCCGCCGCACAGTGCGCGACGTGCATGACGCGAGAAGCTACGCCATCGCCAATTTCGCGCGCGACATGCTTTCGGTGTCGGACAATCTGCGCCGTGCGCTCGACGCCATCCCAGCAGAGGTCAAGGCGGCAGGCGACGCCGGGTTCAAGTCGCTCATCGAGGGAGTCGATCTCACCGAGCGCGCCATGCTGTCGGCGCTGGAGCGCCATGGCGTGAAGAAACTTCAGCCGGAAGGCGAGAAGTTCGACCCGAACTTCCATCAGGCGATGTTCGAGGTGCCAAACGAGAGCGTGCCCGCAAACACCGTCGTCCAGGTCGTGCAACCGGGGTACTCGATCGGCGACCGCGTTCTGCGGCCGGCCATGGTCGGCGTTTCGAGGGGTGGTCCCAAGACAAGCGCCGAAACGGCCCCTGAGCCCGGCCCGCCCGACGGACTGGCCGAGACCGACGCCTGATTGAGCGTAAGCGCCATAAAGAATAGGAATTGACGGCCAGACTTCTTGAGAGGCCGCAATGTCCGCCATCCGCCCGGTCGCGCCATGAGTTTCGTTCTGCTGCTCGACTATGCGGGCGTTGCCGTCTTCGCGGCGACCGGCGCACTGGCCGCCTCTCGCAAGCAGCTTGATATCGTCGGCTTCCTGTTCCTGGCCGGCGTGACCGGCATCGGCGGCGGTACGTTTCGCGACCTCATCCTCGGCGTTCCCGTCTTCTGGGTGCTTGACCATACCTACGTGCTGGTCTGCGCCGCGGTCGGCGTCCTTGTCTTCTTTGCCGGCCACAGGATCGAGTACCGATACAGGCTTTTGTTGTGGCTGGATGCCGTCGGCCTGGCCGCCTATGCCGCGCTGGGCGCGGCGAAGGGCCTTGCCGCGACGGGATCACCCGTCGTTGCGGTTGTCATGGGCATGCTCACGGCGACGTTCGGGGGCATCCTGCGCGACCTGCTGGCCGGCGAGCCGTCGGTCCTTCTGCGGCCGGAGATCTATGTGACCGCGGCACTTGCCGGCGCCGGCGTATTCACTGCCGCCTCGCTCGGCGGATTGCCCGATTTCGTCGCGGCGCTTGCGGCCTTCGCGACGGCCTTTTCCATCCGTGGCGGAGCGCTGAAGTTCGGCTGGAGGTTCCCGACCTACAAGGGCCGTCCCGGCCGTCATCCGGACGACGCCATGTGAGACGACAGTTCGCTGCCTTCTATCAGGCAGCGAAACGCGCGGGCTCGCCGCTGTAGTAGGAGACGTAGCGGGCGGCGATCTCCTTGACGGGCATGACGATGAAGACGTCCACCGTGCCGAACTGCGGGTCGATAACGCAACCGTCGCCGATTCGGGCTCCAACGCGGAGATAGCCTTTGATGAGGGGAGGCATCGCGCCCAGCGCGGATTTCAGGTTGATTGTCTCCCCGGGCATCAGGTCCATGCTGCGATAGCGGCCGGCCACCGCACGCACGTCCCACTCGGCGCGGGCGCGACAATTCCGCGCCAGATAGGACAGCGCCTCGGCGTGAGCTTCCGGGTCCACGCCGTGGAACGAGGCGCAGCCGGTCATGACGCCGATCCGGTGATGGTTGATGTATGTCCAGATGCCCTGCCAGAGAGCCTCGATAGTGCGCTTGGAGCGATATTCGGGGAGCACGCAGGAGCGGCCGAGCTCTAGGAAACGCTCGCCGGGGTGTCGCGCCACCAGCTTGGTCAGTTCGAATTCGTCCTCGGAATAGAAGCCACCCACTTCCGCGGCCCTCTCCTGGCGCAGCAGCCGATAGGTGCCAACGATCCTGCGGTGGTCCGGCCCGGTCAGCGATTCATCCAGCACGAGAAGATGGTCGCAGACCGCGTCGAAGCGGTCGCAGTCGCGGCCTGATTCGCCATCTGGATTGACCGGCGACGCTCCGAGTTCGCCATAGAAGACGCGGTAGCGCACTTCCTGCGCCGCCGCGATTTCGGCTGCATTGCGGGCGAGACGGACCTCAAGCGCGCCGACGCGGCCAAGCAGCCCGACAAAGGGCCTTTTCTCCGTAAGGTTTCCGGCAAGCAGTACCGACGCGGTAGCGGGCAGACGGGTGTCACAATCCGGCAATGTGGCTTGCACGGTTGATTCTCCTTCGAGCCATCCCTCCGGCGGGGATACGCACGATTTGCAACAGCGCTGTGACAGTAACGTGATAGCGCCGACGCGACAATGGTTCGCTGGATCAGCGGAAGTTCAGCCGGCTCAGCAATGGGCTTCGATCGACCGGCACGATCACGCGGCGGCGCGTTCCTCGACGGTGCGCACCAATGCTTCCGGGTCGAGCGGCTTGGTGACGAAACCGCTCGCTCCATGCGCCAGGACGGCGTGACGGGTCTTTTCCTGGCTGTCCGCCGACAACACCATGATGGGAACGGGAGCGACGCCGGTCTCTTCCTCGTAGCGCCGGATCGCGGCGATGGCGTCGAGACCGTCCATGACCGGCATGTGCAGGTCCATCAGGATGACATCGTAGCGGCGCTTGCGGCCGCCACCGGTGACGGCCTCCACGGCAGCCTTGCCGTTGCCCACGATATCGACCCGATGTCCCGCCTTCAGCAGGGTCGCGCGGGCGAGCATCGCATTGATGTCATTGTCCTCGGCGACAAGGATGGCTAGGCCCGGCAGCCTGTTGTTGGCGCGAGGCGCCTTGGCGCTTGTCCTGTCCACGGTCGCGCGGAGCGGCGCCTGAGAGGTGGCGACGGCGGCGAGTAGTACCCGCAGCAGGGTTTCGCTGCGCACCGGTCGCGCGAGGAAGGTGGAATAGCCGCTCGCCCGGAATTCGCCGAGCATGCCGCGATCGGTCGGCGCGATCATGGTGATGGCCTCTGCCGCGGCAAAGCCGAGCTGGCGCAGCCGCTTCAGCACGCGACCGTCGGACTTCTCGATGGCTGCATCAACCAGCAGGGCGCCGCAGCCATCGGCCAGCGCCGCTGCCTGCGCTTCGGTGGTGGCGATGCCCACGACACCGCCATAGGCCCGGACGGTCATGGCGATGGCTTCCGCCTCCAACGCGTTGCGAGACAGCACGACGACCTTGCGACCGTCCAGGACCGGCCCGTGCATCTGCGGTGCATCGGTCGCGTCGCTGGCAGGAATTTCGAAGAAGAAGTCCGAGCCCTTTCCCGGCTCGCTGGTCACGGAGATCGTGCCGCCCATCGACGCGACGAGGCGTTTCGAGATCGCGAGGCCGAGACCGGCGCCGCCGTGCTGGCGTGTCGAACTGCCGTCGCCCTGCTCGAATTCGTTGAAGATGCGCTCGGCGTCGCTTTTCTGGAGCCCCGACCCGGTGTCCACGACAGAGAATCTGATCGCAGGCGTCGTGCCGCCGCCGGTCTTTGTCACTGTCAGCATCACGCCGCCCGTGTCGGTGAACTTGACGGCGTTGCCGAGAAGGTTGAGCAGAATCTGGCGAACGCGACCGGGATCGGCCGTTATCATCTGCGGAACGTCGCGCGCGACATGGCTGCCCATGCCTATGCCCTTGGCGAATGCCTTGGCGGCCATCAACTCGACGACATTGTCGGCGATCTCGCGCGGCGACATGGGTTGCGGCTCGGCGTCGAAACGGCCGGCCTCGATCTTCGAGTAGTCGAGCAGATCCTCGATCAGCGCGAGCAGGGCGCTTGCCGAGGTGGAAATCGCACCGACATAGGTTCGCTGCTCCGGCGAGACCTCGGTGTCAGCGAGCAGCTTGGCCATGCCCATGATGCCGTTCATCGGCGTCCGGATCTCGTGGCTGACTGTGGCGAGGAAACGTGACTTCGCCTGGCTTGCGAATTCGGCGCGCTCGCGAGCGCTGATCAGGGCCGTTTCGGCGAGCTTTCGCGAGGTGATGTCGCGCGCGATCGCCCGGTGCGAAACCTGATCGTTCGATTTGTCGAGCACCGACAGCTCGATCCAGGAGAACCAGCGTATGCCGGTCGTGGTTCGTATCGAAACGTCGGTCGAACTGAGGCACTCGCCGTCGGCGAAGGCCGCGTCAGGCACCACGCCGATCTCGACGCCGAGTTCGGCGAGCGTCTGGCCGACAAGGTCACGGCGGTCCGCGCCGACCAGGTCGGCAAATACCTTGTTTGTGTAGACTATGCCGCCGTGGCGGTCGCGATGCACGACGATGTCGCCTAGAGCGTCGACCAGACCACGCAGGCGCTCCTCGCTTTCCTGCAATTCCCACATGCGGTCGGCGAGGCCTTCGATCTCGACGCGGTTTCGCGCCTCGGACTCGGCGACAATGGAAACCGCTCGGTTCTCCGCCCGAAAGGCCCATGCAAGCACGAAAAGAAGAGCGACCCCGACCGCCACGAGCGCGACGGCCAGCAAATCCGGCGCGCTGGTAAGCCTCGCCACGCCCGCAAGCGCCAGGATCGCCATGATCGTCAGGAAGGAAAGCACTCTCGGCGCGCGCGCGGACATTTCGGTCGACAGCGGCGGAACGCTCGAAATCTGCAGCCGCCCCGACGCGCCTTCGCGCATCGCAACGTCCTGTCCAGCAGCCTCAATCTTGCCCTGCCCCGACTCTGTGGTCATGCCACCCGTCTTGGCAGAGACAGATTAGGGAAGATTTTGGCCGATCCGTCGCATTTTAACGGTATGCCGCGATAGCCAAGGGTCGCGAGATTTTTTGAGCGGAAGGCCGGCAAGGAATGGCTGCGGATCACTCGCCGGGGGTCGCCCGGCTGCGCCGCCTCCACCCGAGAAACTCCTCGAGCAAGACCAATCCCGCGCCGACGGTAATGAACGCGTCGGCAAGGTTGAAGACGGCGAACGACCAGGCAGGCGTGTGGAACAGCACATAGTCGATGACATGGCCATAGACGGCCCGGTCGATCAAATTGCCGATCGCGCCGCCGACCACAAGGGCGAAACCGATGCGCGCGACGACCTGGCTGCTGGTGGTCTGGCTGGCGAGATAAAGCATGAAGGTCACGACCGCGAGCGATATGGCAATGAGGCCGACGTCGCCAAAGGACGAGAACATCGAGAAGGCGACGCCCGTGTTGAACGTCCTGTAGAGCGCCAGGAACGGCAGCACGTCGACCTGTTCGTGCATGGCGAGCCGGGCCTCGACGAGATATTTGATCCACTGGTCGAGCGCGACGGCGACGGCGACCAGGCCGGCATAGAGGGAAAGCTGCTTCACCGCGCCTCGCCATCCGTGAGCTTGAGGGCGTTTCGCCTGATTTCGAAGAGCATGACGCCGGTGGCGACCGCGAGGTTGAGCGAATCCGCGCGGCCGGCCTGTGGAATGCGCAGCAGCCTGTCGCAGCCGGCTGCGAGGTCGTCGGTCAGCCCCTGCTGTTCGTTGCCCATCAGGAGGATGACCGGCTTGCCGCTGTAGTCGAGCGACCTGTAGTCCACCGCACCCTTCAGGTGGGTTCCGGCCACCATCCCCGAAAATCCCTTGCGCCAGGCGAGGAAAGCTTCCTGCGATGCCTTGGCGACGGGCACCGCGAAGATCGAGCCCATGGTGGCGCGCACTGTTTCCAGCGAGAAGGGATCGGTGGTGTCGCCGACCAGGATGACGCCCTTCGCTCCGACCGCATCGACGGTCCGGATGACGGTGCCGAGGTTGCCGGGATCGCGAACCCGGTCGAGCGCCACCCACACGTCGCCGGCGGCAGGGTGGACATCCTTGAGTGGCGTGAATTTTTGCGAAAAGACACCGACCACGGCCTGCGGATTATCCCGGCGCGTGATCGCCGTCAGGATCTTTTCAGATACCTCCAGCACGGTGGCGCCGGCGGCGACGGTGCGCGCGGCGGCCTTTTCGACGGCGGGACTGCCACGCGCCGACTTTGCGAAGACGAGTGTCCTGATCGACCAACCAAGTTCAAGCGCATCGATGACGAGCTTGAGCCCCTCGGCAATGAATGCGCCTTGCTCGTCGCGGAATTTCTTCAGCGACAGCGCCTTGATCTCTTTCACCAACGGATTGGCGAGGCTGGTGATTTCTCTGACCTGGCCCGGCGCGCCATCGGCGCGATGTGTGCTCATGGCGCGATCCACCGCGAAAACAGCGATGTCGAAAGGGCTCGAGCGGCCGCCTTCTCGCGGATGATCAATTCGCCGGATTCGACCGTCCCGCCCATGCCGGCGAAAGTGTCGCGCATCAACGCATGGATCGCGAAGAACGAGGCGCGGATCGAATAGGCGGTCAGCACGACAGCGAGCGGCTTCGGCGTCAGGATCTGGCGGCAGAGGTCGGTGAGCGCCGGCAGGTCCGCGAAAAGCTGCCAGACCTCGCCCTTGGGGCCGCGTCCATAGGCCGGCGGATCGAACAGCACGATGTCGTAGTGGCTGCCTCGCCTCGCCTCGCGCTCGGCGAACTTCATCGCATCCTCGCAGATCCAACGGATCGGCTTTTGCGACAACCCGGCGATCTCCTGGTTTTCGCGCGCCCAGCCGATCGCCTTCTTGGAGGCATCGACATGCGTGACTTCCGCCCCAGCGCGCGCCGCCACCAGCGATGCCAGGCCAGTGTATCCAAAGAGGTTCAGCACCTTGACCGGCCGTTTGGCCTGCTCGATCAGCGATGCCATGTGGTCCCAGTGCGATGCCTGCTCGGGAAACACGCCGACGTGACGGAAGGACGTGAAGCGGCCGAGATAGGGGATGCCGTCGTGCTTCATCGGCCAGGTTTCGCCGAGCGGCGTTTTCGGGAAGCGCCAGCGTCCGATTCCTTCCTCGTCGGTGTCGCCGGTGAAGACGGCATCGGCGCGGCTCCATTCGGCTGGCGGCAGGGCGCGCCGCCAGATCGCCTGCCCCTCGGGACGGACGATGCGGTAGGGGCCGTACTGCTCGAGCTTTTCGCCGTCGCCGCTGTCGAGCAGCGCATAGTCGGCATTGGGCGCCACTTCGAGAATGACAGGCAGCTTTTCGGCTGGAAGCGCACCTGGACGGCGCGGCGGAAGTTGGCGGGGAGCGGGCGTCGAAGCCTCAGCCGCACCCTGTGCGGGCCTTGGCTGGTTCGCGGCCGGGCGAGACTGTGGCCTGTCGCGCTCTGGACGGCGGTCTTTGCGAGGGTCGCGCGTCGGCTTCACTATTGTCTCCGGCGGTGGTCGCCGCTTTTGGCATAGCCCTTGCGCCCGCGCAACAAACCCCGGGGTTCAGGCGGACGCGCCGAGCTTCCGGTAGACCGCCGTCGCCGCGGCGAGGTCTTCGAGGGCTGCGCCGACCGACTTGAAGAGCGTGATTTCATCGGGGCTCCCGCGCCCCTTTCTTTCGCCGCGCGCGAGTTCGTGCAGGTCTGCCACGATGGCTTCGGGCTTCAACAACCCCGACCGGATTGGCTGAACGATGTCGCCGGCTTCCTTGGTCGCGCCGGCGCGGGTGTCGACATAGACGCGGGCGCGGGCGATCGCATCGTCATCGCTTTCGCGCATGTCGGGCGTGAAGGCGCCGACGAGATCGACATGCACGCCCGGCTTGAGCAGCGCGCCCTTGACCAGCGGCGTGGTCGAGATCGTCGCGGATGAAACGATATCGGCCCAGCCGAGCGCCGCGTCGAGATCGGTCGTCGCCACCGCATTCAGCCCTTCGGCGGCGAGCGCGGCTGCGATCTTTTGCGCGCCGGCAGGCGTGCGGTTCCATATCCTGATCTCGCGGATGGGACGCATCGCCGCGTGCGCCCTCGTCAGGAACGGCGCAAGCGCCCCGGCGCCGATCACCAGCAGCTTCGAGGCATCCTTGCGGGCGAGGAAATCCGCCGCGAGCGCGGAGGCGCAGGCGGTGCGCCAGAGCGTCAGCCTCTGGCCGTCGATCAGCGCCATTGGCTCGCCTGTGATGCCGTCGAGCAGCAGATAGACGCCCATGACCGCCGGCTTGCCGATGACGTTGTTGTCTGGCGAAACGGTGACGACCTTGACGCCGATGAAAGCGTCATCGGGAGAACCGATGTTTGAAAAATCGGTCCAGGCGGGCATCAAAAGCAGCGTCGACGCAGACCCCTCAGGGCGTTCGACCGTGTGGTGATGGCGAACCGGCTGGATTGCACCCGCCTTGAAGGCCTCGCGCAGCGTTTCGACTAGACCCGGAAAAGTCAGGGCGCGGTCGATGTCGTCGGCCGAAATGGAAAGCATCGGCCGTTCAGGGACGCGGCAGTCGCGGAGCGGGCTGCACCGGTGCTCGGCTCGCCGCCGCATGCCGCAGCGCTTCGGCCTCGTGGGCGCGCTGTCGGGCGAGTTTGCGGTGGTGTCCCTGCTTTACCCACGTCGCCAGGCTGCCGATGATCATGCCGAGAACGATCGCCGCGAAGAGCAGGACAAACAGAGGCATCTGCCACGTGAGCCCGGGATTGCCGGGGTTGAATGGGTCGAGGGTGAAGGCGACCTGCCCGCGATTCGCCACCGCGAGCGCCACCAGGATGATGGCCAGCGGCACGAACACGGCGATAAGGACGAAACGATTGACCATGGCTGCGATTCCGAATGGGGCCTATTTGCCGCCGTTCAGCCTTTCACGCAGTTCCTTGCCGGTCTTGAAGAACGGCACCCATTTCTCGTCGACCTCCACCGAATCGCCGGTCCGCGGATTGCGACCCGTGCGCGCCGGCCGGTTCTTCACCGAAAAGGCTCCAAAACCGCGCAGTTCGACGCGGTTGCCCTCGGCCAGCGCGTCGGTGATTTCCTCGAAAATCGCGCTGACGATATTTTCGACGTCCCTGAGAAACAGATGCGGATTGCGTGTCGCAATAATCTGCACAAGTTCGGATTTGATCATGAGCGCGGTCCCCGCCGAAATCCATACCAGAGTATGCGGATGATTTTATTGTCTTTTTAGTCGCCCCAACCGACATTTTCAGGTTGCCAGACCGACAGCAGACCGTCAAGGAACAAGCGCTCGCCGCCGAGTGCTTTCAGCAAGGCGGCTCCCTGATCGGGGAGCCCCATCAACTCGCCTAGAATACCGGCCGCCGATTGCGACGCAAGGAACCAGCTATCGTCCTTGGCTTTCCACTCGACGATTTCGAGGTCTCCGTCCACGCCCTTGCCGGCAAGCCAGTCGACAGCATGGTCCTCTCCGCCGAGTTCGTCGACCAGCTTTTTCTGCAGCGCCTGACGCCCGGTGAAGACCGACCCGTCGGCGACAGCGAGGACCTCGGTTCGCGTCATCGGCCGGCGCTCGTCGACCAGACCGACGAACCAGTCGTAGCTGTCGAGGATCATGGAGCGGAGCATCGCGCGCTCTTCGTCCGTTGTCGGATTGAAGGGCGACGGTTCGGCCTTCAGCGGCGAGGATTTCACCTCTTCCAGCTTGACGCCGATCTTGTCCATGAGGCCGGTAACGTCGGGAAACTGCACCAGGACGCCGATGGAGCCGACGATCGAAGACTGGCGCGCCACGATGTGATCGGCTGCGCTGGCGATCATGTAGCCCGCGGACGCGGCGAGCGTGCCGACCTGCGCCACGACCGGCTTGTCGGCGGCGAGCTTGCGCACCGCTTCGAAGATTGCCTCGCCTCCGGCAGTCGTTCCCCCGGGCGAGTCGACCGACAGGATGACACCCTTCACGGAGGCCGACTTGCGGATGGTCTCCAGCCTTTCGAGGAGTTCGTCGTCTTCGGTGATTGTGCCCTCGATGCGGACCTTTGCGATGTGCGGCACTCCCGTGCCGGCGAGATCGCCTCGCACCGCCCACGCAGATGCAATGACGAGGGCGACCACGGCGACCAGCAGGGCGGCGATGCGCCAGAACGTCAGCTTGCGCCGCATCTGGCGTCGGTCGATCAGGTCATCGGCGCGTGTCGCCATGGGGCTGCTCCTGTGTCGGCGGAAAACCGAAGCGTTCTAGTGCAACGTCGCCGCCATCGCCACCGCTTTATACCTTATGGGCGGGGCCGGCAGACATCCGGGCTGGTCAAACCTCGCAAAATAACCATATTGGGGTGCAAATCGCGACGTTGTAAGATTTCGTGATCGGCCGATTCCGGCTTCAGGGTTTGACGAGCGAAAGGCTGGCGCGTTGGCGCGATCCATCGAACCGACGGACTTCGGTACCGACTTCGCGCCCGCAGGCTCGATGGAGGGTGCGCGTGCCACGGCCTTCTCCCGCGCCGCAAGGCATTCGCGCAGGGTGCGCGCGCTGAAGGTGCTCCTGCCGATGGCGGCCGTGGCGATGGCCGCGGCCTTCGTTGGCTATTCCTTCATGGCGACGCCCGTGCAGACGGCAATCAAATCCGAGGATGCGGCCTTCGCCGAAGGCAAGCTGGTGATGAACAGCCCGAAGCTGGAGGGATTCACGCGCGACGGCCGCCCCTATACGGTGACCGCCACCCGTGCGACCCAGACCGTCGACAAGCAGGATGTGATCGAGCTCGAAGGTATCGATGCAAAGATGCCGGTCGAGGAGACGAATTGGGCAAGGGTGGAAGCGGTCGGGGGAACTTACGACCGCAACGCGAACACGCTGGACGTGCCGACCGACATCGTTGTCACGACCACGGACGGAATGGTGGCGAAGTTGAAGTCCGCTTTTCTGGACATCAATGGCGGTAGCTTGAAAAGCACAACGCCGGTCGATATCGAGTCGCACGGCTCGCGGATAACAGCGGATTCGATGACCGTTTACGACAGCGGCAAGCGTGTCGTGTTCGAGACGAAAGTGCGCGTCCACATCGACCAGGATCGGATGAAGTCCGCACAGGCGGAAAGGGGAGGCGCGGATGCGTCGAATTAGGAATGCCGTCGCGTTGTCGCTGGTTGTGGCCCTGGCCTCGATTGGAGCGGCCGGCGGCCCCGCGGCCGCCCAGGACAATCCCGAAAGCCGCCTGACCGGCCTGCGTCTCAATGGCAAGGACCCGATCGAGATCGCGAGCGACAAGCTTGAGGTCAAGGAGGCCGAAAACGTAGCCATCTTCACCGGCAACGTGACTGTCGAGCAGGGTCCTACCTTGATGAAGTCGGGACGCATGACGGTCTATTACGCCAAGGACGGCGGCTCGGCAGCCACCGGCTCGGCCAGCATCGACCGGCTGGAGGTCGACGGCAAGGTCTACGTCAAATCCGACAAGCAGGTCGCCACCGGCGACCAGGGCACGTTCGACATGAAGACCGAGACGCTGGTCCTTTCCGGCAAGGAAGTTGTGCTTTCCGAAGGACAGAACGTTCTCGCCGGATGCAAGCTGACCGTGCAGATGAAGACCGGACAGGCCAAGGTCGATCCCTGCCCGCAGGGGCGCGTCCAGGTCAAGATCGTCCCCGGTTCGTCCAAGAAGCAATAGATGGCGGGCAAGCCCTCGTTTCTGTCGCGCGTCTTCGGGCGGCGTGGCGCGGAAATGCCTGCCGTGTCGCGGGCAGGAAACGTCGCGTTCAAGGGAACCCTGATCGCCAAGGGACTGACCAAGAGCTACAAGGGACGGCGCGTCGTCAACGGGGTTTCGATCGGCGTCAGGGCCGGCGAAGCAGTCGGCCTGCTTGGCCCGAACGGCGCCGGCAAGACGACGTGTTTCTACATGGTGACCGGCCTCGTGCCCGTCGATCAGGGTACGATCGAGATCGACGGTTTCGACGTGACCACCATGCCCATGTACCGCCGGGCGCGGCTTGGCATTGGCTACCTGCCGCAGGAATCGTCCATCTTTCGCGGGCTGACGGTCGAGCAGAACATCCGCGCCGTGCTCGAGGTGGTCGAGAAGAGCCGCAGGCAGCGCGAGCAGGACCTCGACGCCCTGCTGGACGAGTTCCACATTTCGCATCTGAGGAAAGCGCCTTCGCTTTCGCTGTCCGGCGGCGAAAGGCGGCGGCTCGAGATCGCGCGCGCCCTGGCTACTCGCCCGAGCTACATGCTGCTCGACGAGCCCTTCGCCGGCATCGATCCGATCGCGGTGGCCGATATCCAGCAACTGGTGCGTCACCTGACGGCGCGCGGCATCGGCGTCTTGATAACCGACCACAATGTGCGCGAAACCCTCGGTCTGATCGACCGCGCCTACATCATCCACGCCGGCGAGGTGCTGACGCACGGCCAGGCCGACGACATCGTCGCCAATCCCGATGTCCGCCGCCTGTATCTCGGCGAGGACTTCACACTCTGAATTGGATAACGCTCCGGTAGACCATTGGCTGCTAGACCGGCTTTGGGCTTGACAAGCAAAAGCCGGGCCAGTTTTCTAGCGTGGTGGGAAATACCGGCCGTTTGTATGCGGCGAGAGTAAGCGGGGCATCGAGTTCCAGATGGCGCTGGCGGCCAAACTTCAGCTCAGGCAGTCACAATCGCTTGTGATGACGCCACAGTTGATGCAGTCGATCAAACTGCTGCAACTGACTCATCTCGAACTCGAGCGTTTCGTCGATGAGGAGATCGAGCGCAATCCTCTGCTCGACCGCGCCGAACCACGCGACGACGCGATAACCGACCAATTGCACAAGCAGGAAGGGCTGGCCGAGGCGGCTGCCGGCGAGGACTGGTTCGAAACGCAGCCGGCCTGGACCTCCGAAGCGATGTCCGAAAAGCTGGACACCTCGCTGGAAAACGTCTTTCCGGACGATCCCGGCACAACAGCGAGGCTTGGCCCCGACCTGAGCGCACAATGGAAGTCGGCGGGCGCCGGGGCATCCTCGGCCAGTTCGGGCGAAGGTTTCGACATGGACGACCTGGCCGCAGCCGCCATGTCGCTGCGCGACCACCTCGGCGAGCAGATTGCCTTTGCGTTTTCCGGTGGCGCTCAAGGACTGATTGCGCGCGAACTGACCGAAAATCTCGACGATGACGGCTACCTGCGTGCCGAGCTCGGCGAAATCGCCGAGCGGCTGGGCGTCGATGTCGATGACGTGTCGGCCGCGCTCAAGGTCTGCCAGACATTCGACCCCGTCGGGTTGTTCGCGCGCGACCTTGCGGAATGCCTGTCGCTACAGTTGCGCAAGCGTGACAGGCTCGACCCGGCAATGTCGCTTTTGCTGGAGAATCTCGATCTGCTGGCGCGCCGCGACTTCGTGTCGCTCAAGCGGATCTGCGGCGTCGACGACGAAGACATTCTCGACATGATGGCGGAGATTCGCGGGCTCGATCCGCGACCCGGAGCGCGCTTCATCGGCGGCGCGATGGATACGATTGTCTCCGATGTGGAGGTTCGCGCCGCCGGCGACGGCAGTTGGACCGTCGAGCTCAATCCGGAGACCCTGCCGCGCGTCCTCGTCGACCAGATCTATTTCACGCAGGTCATCACGCGGACGCGCGACCAGGCCGGAAAGGACTTTCTCACGGAGTGCCTTCAGACCGCCAATTGGCTGACGCGCAGCCTTGATCAGCGCGCCAGGACGATCCTCAAGGTCGCCTCCGAGATCGTGCGCCAGCAGGACGCGTTCCTGGCGCACGGCGTGCGTCACCTTAGGCCTCTCAACCTGCGCACCGTCGCGGATGCGATCGGCATGCACGAGTCTACGGTGAGCCGCGTCACCGCCAACAAATACATGCTGACGCCGCGCGGCGTTTTTGAACTGCGCTACTTCTTCACGGCGTCCATCGCTGCGTCGGGCGGTGGCGAGGCGCATTCCTCCGAGGCCGTGCGCCACCGCATCCGCGAGATGGTCGATGGCGAGAAACCGGCCGACGTTTTGTCTGACGACGCAATTGTGGATATGTTGAAGAAGAACGGCGTCGACATAGCGCGGCGAACCGTGGCCAAGTACCGGGAAGGAATGAATATTCCTTCGTCCGTCCAGCGCCGCCGGGAAAAGCGCGCCCAAGCGACAGTGGGCCGCTGACGGCGCACGCGGCGTCGGCTTCATTGACAACCGGCAACGAAGTGACTAGAAGCCCGCGCCCATGGAACGGGCGTCTGTTCAACCCGTTTAAATACCGTCTGGAGACGGCGTGTGATCAACCGGAAAGTTCGGACTGGAAATCGGCCCTGAGGCCGCTGCGAAGCTTGTGCCTGACGTGCAGGGGTATAAACTCCGGGGCACCAGAGTCTGAACAGGGAAGGTCGATAAGAACATGAGCCTGCGGATTTCGGGAAAGCATATGGAGATCGGAGAATCCTTCCGGTCCCGCATCGAGGGCCGTATCGGCGAGACCGTGGCCAAATATTTCGACGGCGGTTTCTCCGGTCACGTTACGGTAGAGAAGTCCGGCCCCCGTTTCTCCGCCGACTGCGTCATCTTCCTCGATACCGGAATGGGATTGCAGGCGACGGGTCAGGCCTATGACCCGCAGGCGGCATTCGAGTTGGCTTCGGACCGCATCGAGAAGCGGATGCGTCGCTACAAGCGCAAGCTGCGTTCGTATGACAGCACTCCCGCCAGCTTCGACCAGGACATTTCCTATCGTGTAATGGCGCAGGCGGCCGAAGAAGTGGACGAGGTCCCCGAGGACTACGCTCCCGCCATCGTCGCCGAATCGACCGTTTCGCTGAAGACCATGTCGGTGGCGCGGGCCATCGTCGAACTCGACGTCAAGGACAGTCCCGTCTTCGTGTTCCGCAACGCCGGAAACGAACAGGTCAACATCGTGTATCGCCGTGCCGACGGAAATATCGGCTGGATCGACCCGTCCACACCCATGAGTGCGTAGAGACAGACGCATCGCCCGGCCATCTCCAGAGAAGGTCAGCGGCGGAGCACAAGGAATATTTGGAATGGATCTTAGCGATCTCGTCGACGTACCGGCGATCATGCCCGGACTGAAAGCCAATTCGAAGAAGCAGCTTCTGCAGCTTCTCGCCGAACGGGCGGCTACGCTGACTGGCATACCGGAACGGGAGATTTTCGACACCGTTCTGCAGCGCGAGCGGCTTGGCTCGACCGGAGTGGGCAACGGCATCGCGATCCCCCATGGCAAGCTTGCAGGCGTCAAGCGGATCACGGGGGTGTTCGGCCGCCTGGATACGCCGGTCGATTTCGAGGCGCTCGACGATCAGCCAGTCGATCTGGTGTTCCTGCTGCTGGCGCCTGAAGGCGCGGGGGCCGATCACCTGAAGGCGCTTTCGCGCATCGCCCGCGTGCTGCGTGACGGCGAGACGGTCGCCAAGGTTCGCGGTACCCGAGACGCCGCGGCGATCCACGCCCTGCTGTCGGATACCCAGGGGTCGAAGGCCGCCTGAACACAACCGATGCTTCAAGCGCAACCCCAAAGGGCGGCGGCAGCCGCCCTTTTTCAGTTCAGTTCAATGAATGCTGACGGGAACGAGATCGTTCTCGAACGCGCCGGCAATCGCACGGTCGCGGGCATCGGAAATCAGGATCGGCTGACCGTTTGCTGCAAACAGCGCCCAAAGTCGCGCGGCGGGCTCGATGTGGGGCAGACCGGGAAACTTCCCGTTCAATTCTTCGCCGCCCATTTCCCTGAGATAGGCAACCGTGCCTTCGCCGAGATGGGCGAGATCGGTTTCGGTGACGTTGGTGTCTACGTGTCTGGTC
>Ga0335394_10001033_pt1 | contig 30955 bp, 26 predicted proteins | sample MAT03_FD_205741 | JGI IMG/M metagenome (GOLD analysis project Ga0335394, IMG submission 205741) | Freshwater microbial communities from Lake Fryxell liftoff mats and glacier meltwater in Antarctica - MAT-03 (spades assembly) (version 2) ...
GTCAGGACGATACGGTGGCGGTGGCAAAAGCCTACGGGGTCGATCACATTGTTAGCTTTGCCGTGAATCAGGGGTTGGCAAAGGCCTTTATGGCTGGGTTAGAGACGTGCCTTCAGCAGGGGGCGGACATTATTGTCAACACCGATGCCGACAATCAGTACAGTGCCGACGACATCCCCCGGCTGGTACGACCCATTTTGCTAGGGCAGGCAGAAATTGTGGTGGGAGAACGCCCGATTTGGCAAACGACGCATTTTTCAGTCACTAAAAAACTGCTGCAAAAGTTTGGCAGTTGGATGGTGCGGCTGGCCAGTAACACCACTGTTCCCGATGCTCCCAGCGGCTTTCGCGCCTTTAGCCGCGACGCAGCCATCCAACTGAATGTATTTAATAGTTATACCTACACGCTAGAAACGATTATTCAAGCGGGACAAAAGGGGATGGCGATCGCTTCCATCCCCATCAGCACTAATCCTCAAATGCGGCGATCGCGTTTGGTACGCAGCATTCCGTCCTACGTGTTTCGCTCTGCTACCACCATTCTGCGGATCTTTATGCTCTATAAGCCGCTGCGCTTTTTCCTGTTAGCAGGCAGCGTTCCGGTAGGGCTGGGTACGTTGCTGGGTATTCGCTGGCTGCTGCTGTTTTTCTTTGATGACCCGACTCGTGCCCGTGCCCCCAGTCTAATTTTGGCGGCAGTGCTGATCTTAATTGGCTTTCAGCTCTGGATGTTGGGGCTGGTGGCTGATTTAATGGCGGCCAACCGACGGCTGCTGGAGGAAAATCGGCTGCGATTGCGGCGCATGGAACTGGGAAAAAAGCTGAAGGATGGGGGATGAAGGATGTACGCGCAAGGCGCAGGCAAGACCAACGGCTTTGCCGTACTCGTTCCGAGAAGCCAGCTACGCGCAGCGTAGGATGAATCTATCAACGTTAGGCAGTTTTAGGTCAGCCGTTTGTAGGGGCAGGTTCAGCCAGTACGTGTGTAGGGGCAGGTTCAGCCAGTACGTGAGCGGTGTTTCCAACCACTGAGCAACAAAACCTGCCCTGCCCCGATGCCGCAGGTTCAGCCAGTACGTGAGCGGTGTTTCCAACCACTGAGCAACAAAACCTGCCCTGCCCCGCATCTGCCGCAATCTTGATTTAATTGGGAGGTTGGACGTTGCAGCTCCAAGCTTGAAACTTGAAGGTTCAGGCTCGAAGCACGGAGGTTGAGGGCTGGTTGACTGACAAATCTCTTGAACACCTGCTGCACCGCCAGAAAATCAATTTCCTGGCTCATCGCTAAAGTCCTCTAAAGAGGACTAGAGTCAGGATCTGAGTCTATTTCAATAGACTTTCACGATTAGCCCAAAATTTATTTTAGGGCGGGTTGACAACGGAGCAATGAGACTTGCAGGGATCTTGTCAGTCAATCAGGGTTGAGAGTCTTTGCTGAAGGGGATAGTACTGTTTTGGACATATGTCAAAAAAATATGCAAAAAGATCTCTTTGCCCGTGAGGCGCTGGCGCAGATTCCTAAGATTTTGACGCTATGCGATCGCAATCCCCACAGCCCCACTTACGGCTGCTTCGATCGCAACTTCTGGCACTACAAAATCATCGACTTCCCCAGCGGCATGTCTCAGGAGTTTGTGTTGCCGCTGGCGCTGGCCTACGAGACTGATTTAGCAGACAACCCGTTTTATCAACAGACAGCGGTGCGAGATTGGGTGGAAGCGGGCATCGTGTACGCAGCCAAGAGTGCTCACCGCGACGGCTCGTGTGATGACTATTTTCCGTTTGAGCGGGCGGGCGGGGCGGCGGCGTTTTCACTGCTGGCATTTGTTGAAAGCTATCGGCGGCTGGGCTTAAAGAATGATGCGGTGTTGCGTTTTTTGGTGCGACGGGCAGATTGGCTCGCCCATCATCAAGAAAGCGGACAGCTTACAAATCACCAGGCTCTAATTGTATTGGGGTTGGAACTGCTGTCGCGGATGCTCAATACCTCCCAATGGGATCGCGCTAAGGCACTGCGGATCGAAAAGGTGCTGTCCTGGCAAAGTTCTGAAGGCTGGTTCCAGGAATATGAAGGCTGCGATCCGGGCTACCACACGCTGACCATTTCTTGCCTCGCTTGGCTCTATCGCCTCACCCCCGACCCTCGCCTCAAGGAATCACTGGAAAAGGCAGTGGCTCTAGCCTCGCACTTTGTTCATCCCGACGGTTCCTTTGGCGGTGAGTACACCAGCCGCAACACCTACAACTACTTTCCCTACGGCTTTGAATTGGCGGGTCAGTGGCTACCAGAAGCGCTCAGCATTAACGATCGCTTTCTCATCGGGCTGGCAACGGGGAAAGCGCCCTGCTACGCCGATGATCACATTGTTGGGCACCACACCTGGAATTATCTGTTGGCGTGGCAAGAGTTTGTCGCCCAGCGTCCTGCCGTGGAACTGCGTCCTAAATCAACCGTTTGGCTCAAGCAAGCGCAGATTCTGATCGATCGCCGTGACGATACCGAACTATTTCTAGCGCTCAACAAGGGCGGAGTGTTCAAGCTATTTAAGGGCGATCGCCTGCTTACCTCCGATACGCAATTCTCCCTACAGGTTAAACAGGGACGCAAACTCAAAAACGCCGTTGGGCACCTGGTAGGCACCTATCAAACCCAAGTGAATGCTGATGAGATCCTGATTCGCGGCAACCTGGGCTGGGCTAAGCAAAAGCAAATGACCCCGCTAAACCTGATGATTTTGCGCGTGGTGATGCTCACCGTTGGCCGCTTCTACCCCAACCTCATTCGCACCCTATTGCAAAAAATGCTGATTGTCGGCAAAGCTAACACCCCCTATCAGTTCAGCCGCCAACTACGCTGGCAAAACGGCCACTGGCACCTCACCGACGAACTCCGCGCCGACACCTGGCAACCCGTCGTCGCTGCGGGCATAGGAGGCGACCAAACCTCCATCTACGTCGTTATGAGCCGCACCTTTCAGGCTGGCCAACTCCAGCCCTGGCTAGAGTTAACCGATGACGTTAAGCAGTTAGCAGATGGGCAAGCCTTGAAAGTGGAGAGGAAGCTCCTATGAAGCGCCTGCTTTCGGTTCTTGTTAGCCTCACGATTCTGCTGTTGATTTACTGGAAAATCGACTTTGCCGGATTAGTGCGGGTGTTTGTAGAGTGCGATCGCCGCTGGATGGCGACTAGTTTGGGCATGGTGGTACCGCTGACGATGTTTACCTCCTGGCGGTTGCAGATGTTGATGCCTTCAGCCCGTCCCGCTAGCGAGACCGATTCTGCTGTTCCCTTTCCCAGTGGGGAGAAGGGATTAGAAGAGGAGGGCATCTCCTCAATCGCAACTACCGAGACAGCTCAAAGCCTGGGCTTTTGGGAAGCGAATCGGCTAATTTTGGCCGCTAGTAGCCTCAATATGGTGCTGCCCTCGAAGATGGGCGACATTGCCAAGGCGTACTTTATGCGCGATCGCGGTCACCTGACGGGTTCTCTTGCCCTGTCGCTGGTGGTGTTTGAGAAAGCCTGCGATATGCTGTCGCTGCTGCTGTGGTGCGTGTTTGGGCTGCTGCTCTATCCCCAAAAGGATTGGCTGTTTTGGGTGATGACGGTCAGCGTGTTGGCGGGATTGGTGCTGGGGCTACTGCTGCTTGGATCGGCGCGGTTTGCTCAGGTTTTCTTTCGATTGGCAGAGTCAATTGCGCCCAAGTCTCTAGGCAAGAAAATCGTCACCCTCAGCCATTCCTGGGGCGAAATGCACAATTACTTTTGGCGCGATCGCGTGCAGTTGGCAAAAATTACCGGAATGTCGGTGTTTATCTGGTTTTTACACCTGCTACAAATTTGGTTTTTTATTCTGGCGCTCAAGGCATGGGCACCGTTTTTAGCTAGTCTGGCGCTGTCGCCGTTGGCAATTTTGGCCGGGTTGCTGCCGCTGACCTTTGCTGGAGTAGGTACGCGTGATGCGGCACTAATCGCGTTCTATCAACCCTACTTTGCCGCTCCCGTAGCGGCAGCCCTAGGAGTGCTGTGTACCTCGCGCTATGTGCTCCCGGCGATCGCTGGACTGCCATTCCTAGAAAAATATCTTACCCTTGCTCGCCCAAATAGAATTGAGTGATGATGCTAGCTAGTGACGTGATGAGGATGGTTGGCTGGTTTTGAACGGGCTAGGTCGGAAATTGTCGGCTGGAATGAGGCTGCACTATGCCGCTTTAGTGGGAGCGATCGCCCTCGGCGCGGCGTTGCGCTTTTGGCAGTTGGATCTAAAACCACTGTGGCTGGATGAAGTGATTACGGCGCTGTTTAGTTTGGGGCGCTCCTACAGCGACGTACCACACGAGATATTCTTTCCCCTGGCGTTGCTCAACCAACTTTTTGCGCTACAACCCAGCGTCAGCGATGCCCAAATTATTCAAACGGTGACCGTTGAATCGTCGCATCCACCGCTGTTTTTCTGCCTAATGTATCGCTGGCTCAGTTGGCTCAACCCTGGCGAAGACTGGGTGTGGGCGTTGCGATCGCTTCCTGCTTTACTTGGAGTGGGGGCGATCGCCGCAATCTACTGGCTCAACCGCGTAGCGTTTTCTGCTGCTGCTGGGCTAATGGCCGCTGGGTTAATGGCAGTGTCTCCGTTTGCAGTCTATCTGTCGCAAGAGGCACGCCATTACACCTTACCCACCTTGCTAATTATCCTGGCGCTAACCGGACTGGTGCAAATGCAGCAAGATCTGCAACAGCAGCGAATGCGCCCCTGGGTTTGGGCTGGGTGGGTTTTGGCCAACTTGCTGGGGCTATACACCCACTACTTTATGCTACTGGCGCTGGTTGCCCAAATCTCAGCACTCCTAGTCTGGATGATGGCTCATCGCCGCTACTTTTCTTCCCGGCAGTGGAGCGCAGTAATCTTAGCGATCGCCACCATTGGCCTCGGCTACGCTCCTTGGGTGCCGATCTTAATAGCACACTTCACCCGCCCCGAAACCGACTGGCTAGTCTTGAGTACTACTGGTCTTGACTGGCTTGCCCCACTCTATCAGGCGATCGCCGGATGGATGGTTATGGTGATTGTGCTACCCGTTGAGAAACAGCCAGAGATTGTTGGAATTATCGGAAGCCTGCTGATGCTGCTGTTTAGCACCTGGCTAGTGAGGCAGGCATGGCGCGGCCTCCAACACCAGTGGCGGCAAGACTCTAGCTCCAGCCCACTTTGGGAGCGATCGCCTCAGCGAGCAGCGATCGCTCTGCTCAGTGGGTTTACTGTTTGTGTGGTGCTGCAATTTTTGGCGATCGTCTATCTACTCGGCAAAGATCTGACCCTGGCACCCCGCTATAACTTTGTCTACTATCCAGGTGTCTGTGCTCTGTTGGGAATAGGTCTGGCGGCGCTGCCTCAGTCTAAATCTCCTCAGTCTAAATCTCGCTGGTGGCAAGCGCGACAGGTGCAAATTATAGTGTTGCTAGTGGGTGTCCTCAGTAGTGCTGTTGTGGTCAACGACTTTGCATTTTATAAGAGCTTCAATCCCCAACGGGCGGCTAGCTTGATGACGGCAGACCCCAGACCGATCTCGGTTGTCTTCAGCGCCCCCACGTCTCAAGAAGTCGCACTGGGTCTAAGCTTTGCCCTAGAAATGCGCGATCGCCCCGCTGACGACCTGGCACGTGCCCCGATCCAATTAGCGTTTCTCCATTCCTCGTCCACTAATCCGGCATTTTGGCGACGGCTAGCGCGATTACCCCAGTCTCAACCGCTACCGCAAACGCTTTGGGTGGTTGGTTCCGCAAGTGCCCGACCTAAATTGTTTCCGCCACAAGCTAGGCTACGTGAGCCTTCCCGACTACTGTCACGGGCGGCTACTTGCCAATTGATTAAGCAAGCCCGATATCGAGCTGCAAATTATCCCTATCAGGGGTACTGGTGTAGAGCAAGAATGAAGGCAAAAATTTAATGATGTTGCAAGCCAGAGGCGGTTGCAACATCATTAATATAGCGGTAGCCATGATCAATAGGACGCCTCCCTGTCATTCCCGCGCAGGCGGGAATCCATCTGCTCGACAGGTGCGGGGGTGAATTCCCGTTTCCACGGGAATGACACTGGCATGTCCTAACCTTCGTGGCGATGGCCATAACACTTACGCACTTTACACGAAAATCAAGAAAGTTGAATAAATTTGCGGGCGCGGCGCGCCCGCAAATTTATTCAACTGCGTAAGCCCTAATTAAGATCGCAAAGAGCGCGTCGGACCTATTTTTGAATCGGGAAAACTCTTTAAGACAACGTTGGCGCTAACTCTTGATCAGCAGGGGCATCAACCGAAACATCGTTCGTACCAGATTCTCCATCGCGCACAATATCGAGGTCAATATCTAGCACGGTCATCTCCAATCCAGCTTTAGGAACATTTCCGTTGCTAGAAATATAAGGATTTGGTTCCAGGTTGCCTGTGCAAATGATTAAAGACCCCTTCTTCAAATACTGCAACTTGCGCCACGCCGCCGAGCGCTCCCAAATATTCAATGCAACAGTAAAAGACTCGTCACGATCCCTAGGCTTTTGCACATATAGCGTTGCCTTAGCAACTTTGGCCTTGTCTCCACTCCGCAAATCAACCGATTTAACCTGAGCATCTGCCGCTAAGTTGCCACTCACAATCCATTTGTTTAACCCTACACTTGCCATAGATGTACCCCAAGTAATTAAGTTCTTACTAGAGAATTCCCTAATCTAGAAGACTTCTAACAAAGCGGTCTTTTGCTGTGTGGATGACCTGTTGCACTCAGTAACTAGAGAAATCGAGTCCTCCGTAAATCTTTGGACAGCTCTGCGACAGATTTCAGCCTTTAACATTTGTTATTGTGACCCTTGTTACAGCCTGGATAGAGATTACGTATCAAACCATCCAGTATCTATAGCTGGCACGGTATCGACGTTTTTCGGAATTGTGTTAATGTGAACTAGGATTAATTTCGGTTGTGTAACTCGTTTGATAAACGACTCTCCGGATTTAACTCTCTACACTTTTTGACCTTCGGAGACTTTTTCTATGTCCATTTACGTCGGCAATTTATCCTTTGAAGCAACGCAAGAGGATATTTCTCAAATCTTTACCGAGTATGGCACTGTCAAGCGTGTCCAATTGCCCACCGATCGTGAAACAGGTCGTTTTCGCGGCTTTGGCTTTGTGGAAATGAGCACCGAAGCCGAAGAAGCTGCTGCTATTGAAGCTTTAGACGGAGCTGAGTGGATGGGCCGTGACCTGAAAGTAAACAAGGCAAAACCTCGTGAAGAGCGTGGTGGTTCTTCCAGAGGTGGTGGTAGCTGGGGCAACGGTGGCGGCAATTTTTCTCGCTAATTCACTTTAGCGCTAAGGTACCTCTATAGAAGCCTTGAGGGGTGGACAAGGAGTCTACCCCTTTTTACGTTCTTGTTTAGAACAAGCTCTAGAGAGAAGATGCCTGAAGATTCGTAGAAAGTCTGAATGCTTCTACAGTTGACGCTCAACTTTGAAAACAGAAACACGGTACGGTTTTCTCTAAGGCTAACTGAGGATGTCTGTTTGAGTCGAGTCTGAGTCAACTGTTCAGAATTTAGCTCGGTGGTATAGGTAGACTAGTGTTTTAACCGCAGGGTCTATCACCTGATATAGACATGCTGTGATTTAAGTCCATTCATGAGGAACTAGAATGACCCAAGTAATTCTTGGTGAAAATGAGGGTATTGAGTCAGCGTTGCGTCGTTTTAAGCGCAAAGTGTCTCAAGCGGGAATTTTCCCAGACATGAGAAAATATAGGCACTTTGAAACACCGCTTGAAAAGCAAAAACGTAAGGCGATCGCCAAGCGGAAGCAACGTCGTAAGCGCTTCCACTAAATTTAGCCTGCTACCCATTACTGCTTAACAGGTGCGCCTTGAGAGAGGCGCACCTGTTCGTTTGGGGATTATGGGTACTTGGGACTATGGGCAAGGGTAGTATTAGACCTCGACTTGACTGACCCGATGCAGTTGGATCACATCGCTCATTTTACGAATTTGAGTAAAGGTTCGATCGAGTTGATCGTGGTCACGAATGTCTATTCCTAAGTGAATTACGGCTGTTTGAGCCGGGAAGGTTTTGACCTGAGCATTACGCACGTTGATGTTGTAGTCACTCAGTCGAGAGAGAATGTCTTTGAGAACGCCAACCCGATCAATTACTTCAATCTGCACTTGTACCGGGTAGGTTAGTGGACGGGTGCAATTTACGTCTGTAGTGTTCCAACTGACGGGAATGAGGCGATCGCCTGGTATGTTATCGGTATTGGCACAGCCCTGACGGTGAATCGAAATGCCACGACTTGCTTGGGTCACAATGCCAATAATTGACTCGCCTGGAATCGGATTACAACACCCAGCCAAATGGTACAGTAGCCCCTCAACTCCGTGGATTGGGCAATCGTGTGTCCGTGGCGTAGAACGGGGAGCAACAGATGGAATCGATGGCAGTAGCGTAGATAGTTCGCCCTTCGTTTCAGTGGCGATCGGCTGCTGGGCTTTGCTAGCATCGCGCAGGCGGTTAAGCACTAAATTGAGCGTGACCTCACCATAGCCGACGGCGGCCAAAAGGTCTTCGGCGCTGTGATAATTGCAGCGCTGGGCAGTCAAATGCATCGTCTCCGACTTAAGCAGCGCCTCAAATCCCTTTTTACCCAGTTCTCGCTCTAACATCTCGCGCCCGCGTTGGAGATTTTGCTCGCGGTTTGAACGCTTATACCATTGGCGAATCCGGTTGCGCGCGCCCGTAGTAACAGCGAAATTTAACCAGTCGAGGCTGGGGTGAGAATTTTTTTGGCGAATAATTTCAACAATGTCGCCATTGCGTAGGCGCGTGTCGAGCGGCACCATGCGCCCATTAACCTTCCCGCCCGCACAGTGGTTGCCGACTTCGGTGTGAATGCGATAGGCAAAGTCTACAGGCGTAGCACCCTGCGTTAACGGAACAACGTCTCCGTTAGGGGTAAAGACATACACATCGTCATCAAACAGGTTAGTACGAACGCTTTCCAGGTATTCTTGTGCATCTTTGAGTTCGTTTTGCCAGTCGAGCAGTTGTCGCAACCAAGTAAACTTTTCATCTTCTGTAGTCATCTTGCCGCTAGAGCCGCCCGATTCTTTGTACTTCCAGTGGGCAGCAATTCCATATTCGGCGATGTGGTGCATCTCTACCGTGCGAATTTGAACTTCGACGGGGCGACCCGTGTTACCAATCACAACGGTGTGCAACGACTGGTAACGGTTAGGCTTAGGCAGCCCAATGTAGTCTTTAAATCGACCGGGAATAGGGCGAAAGAGATTATGCACAACGGCAAGGCTGCGGTAGCATTCATCGTTACTTTCGACAATGATACGAATGGCAGCAACGTCAAAAATTTCATGGAATTCTTTCTGCTGCCGCTGCATTTTTTCGTAAATGCCGTAGAGGTGTTTAGGGCGACCACTAATGTCAAAACAGTGGATGTTAATTTTCTCTAGTTCTGTGTGAACTTGGGCGATCGCTCGGTTCAAAAACGCTTCGCGATCGGTACGCTTTTCTGTCACAAGCTTTTGCATATCCCGGTAGGCCTCTGGCTCCAGGTACTTAAATGCTAGGTCTTCCAATTCCCACTTAAATCGACCGATCCCCAATCGATTGGCCAAGGGCGCAAATATTTCCCGCGTTTCCAGAGCGATGCGGCGTCGCCTCTCATCAGATAGATGTTCTAGCGTTCGCATATTGTGAAGGCGATCGGCCAGTTTCACAATAATCACGCGAATGTCTTGCGCCATTGCCATAAACATGCGGCGAAAGTTTTCGGCCTGACGCTCGGTTTTACTAGAGAAGTTAAACTTTGAGAGCTTAGTTACGCCTTCTACCAAACGGCTTACTTCTGTACCAAACTCTTGTTCTAAGTCTTCCAGTGTGGTGTCGGTGTCTTCTACCACATCATGCAGAAAACCGGCTGCAATCATCGCGCCACTGCCGCCTAAATCTCGCAGTAAGCCTGCCACCGCTACGGGGTGAGCGATGTATGGCTCTCCCGATGCGCGCACCTGCCCCTCATGCAACTGATACGCAAAATTAAACGCCCGACAAACTAGGGTTGCATCAGCACGAGTAGGTTCTGATCCATCGGCTGTAACCGGAGATTGATCAGAAATCAAGCACTGCTTGAGCCAGTCGGGTAAGGTAATGTCCGTAGGAAGAGTCAAGGTGGATGTGTTCATGGTGCAACCCCTTAAAGGAGAGAGTTGAATTGACGCAAGAGAAGAGGATGATATTCAAATAAAAATTAATCGAATAAAGCCTAAATTTCTAGAGAAAATACTTTGCATATTCTCTCCAGAACGTGAATGCTTGAGTAAGCCTAGCAGAAAAGGCCGAAAGGTCAACCTATAGAGAGCGCTCAGGATATTGGGTGTAGGTGATTTAAGAGTTGATTCTATATACCAAAATCGGAAGCAGCAACCTGCCCCCGTCAAAGCTCTATCGGATTAAGCTATTAAACTGCTCAAGGGCGGTTTTTGGGAAGTCCTCGACGGTGCTTTCGATTCCCTCTTTCGCTGCAAATCAAAAAACTCATGTCAGCACATAGACTTAGCTGGCTGATCAGTGCGGGTTAAATTAATAACCTACCCAGAACTTGGAGACTAAGAGTGCCGTTGTTCTAATACTATATACAGATTTCTTTACATTTGTTTGGCTAAGCAACGAAACGTTGGTACGACGGGCTGCTTGCACCGATACCTTTTTGGACGTGGAGAGCATGACTTATGGTTTAGTTGGCTCAGAAGATGAGTCATTCTAGAGGTCTAAACTGTTAAGGGGTCGAGTACTTAGATGTTAAATAGCGATCGCCAGCAGTATGAGGATTTACGGCAATCTCTAAAAAGCCTGAAGCTGACTGCCCTGTCTATATCCGGGGATCAAGACAGGGTGGGTATTGTTCCTCCAGAGCAGGAGGTAACGCGCAATGCGGATAATCCTCAGTCGTTAACAGGTAGACCTTCCGTGGGTGCTGTGAGGGAGGCAGTGGCGAACATAACTCAGCAGTTTCAACAGCAAATGGCGATAGTGAATACCGCTGAGATGGATGAGGCGATCGCTCTACGAATTCAATCGATTCAAACCGAAGTCAGTAAGCAACTGCACCTTTTGGCAATGGATACACTGTTTCTGAAAACGGCTCGACAGCCCGAAACTGCTAGACATCGACAGCAGCAAATGGCCGATCGAATTGACCTATTGCTACGGTATTGTGAAGCAATTTTGGCCTTGAATTGACCGACTGCTGCGGCACTGTAGAGCTGTTTGAGCCGTCGATTTGGCTGCTGACATGATCGAGAACCCACAGATCGATTGGGAGAAGTAGGTCAAAGAGAGGCAAATTTGTGTCAAAACATGGTCAAAATAGCAGTGTAAAAATAATCAGGAGAAGCTGACCTGTGGACTGTCCCAAAGATCGGGGTGTTGAGCTAATTGACTCTGTGCTGTCGGGAGGCTTGGCAGTGAAACATTGCCCCACCTGTGAGGGCAACTGGCTGCCAACAGAAAACTACACGCTCTGGCAGCAGCGTCAGCCTGCCGTTATTGCCGAGATCCAATCTGTCCAGGCCGATCTGCCCTACACACCGTCGCTACTTGATTCTAGAACGGCATTATGCCCCGATTGCCGGGGGTTTTTGTCGCGGGCACGGGTTGGTTCGGCGCACCCGTTCTATGTTGAGCGCTGCCCACAGTGTGGCGGAATGTGGTGCGATCGCGGCGAATGGGAAGTGTTACAAGCACTGGGTCTACATACCATCATTGATCAACTATTCTCTAGCGATTGGCAAAGCCGCATGAGAGAACGAGAGTTTATTACCCGTGAGCGGCTTGCCTTAATTGACAAACTTGGCTCTGATCTGGCGCAGCAGATTTTTGCCCTGGCGGAGAAATTAGAAAAACATCCCAACGGTGATTTCGGCGTGGCCTACTTGATGAGACGGCTGGATAAGTGAGGCTGCCAAAATAACACCCATGTCAAGCTACCAATTTCCCGATACGTTTCTTTGGGGTGCTGCAACAGCGGCCTATCAAATTGAAGGAGCAATCGATCAAGGGGGTCGAACACCCAGCGTCTGGGATACGTTTTCCGACTTGCCAGGACGCGTCATCAACGATGATACAGGAGCGATCGCCTGTGACCATTACCATCGCTACGTGGAAGATGTAGCGCTGATGGCAAAATTGGGCATCAAGCACTACCGCTTTAGCATTGCCTGGGCGCGGATTATGCCCAACGGACGGGGTGCTGTCAACGAAGCGGGGATCGACTTCTATCGGCGGCTGGTCGATTGTCTGCGAGATCACGACATTACGCCCCACGCTACGTTGTTTCATTGGGATAGCCCCCAAGCGTTGGAAGATCTGTATGGATCTTGGCGCAGTCGGGAAATGGCGCAGGATTTCGCAGACTACGCTACTGCCGTGGTGAGTCGTTTGGGCGATCGCATCACCCACTGGATGACGATTAACGAAATTGTCTGTTTTACCCATCTTGGCTATGGGGTGGGCAGGGTGCCACCCCATGCACCCGGTACGGTTGTGCGGAGCCAAAAAGAAGTCTGGCAAACGTCTCACCACGCGCTGTTGGCTCACGGGTTGGCTTGTCAAGCTATTCGTGCTGCCTCTCCTACCGCTTGCTCTGTAACGCTGGTAGATAATTTCAGCGTGCCTGTGCCCATCGCCGAATCGTCTGAGCACATTGCCGCCGCCAAGCGTGCGTTTCATACACTGGGAACCAACGGCGGCATTATCTTTCCAGCTCTAACAGGTGCCTACAGCCCGCTTTTACTAGAGCAACTGGGTGCAGATGCACCAGACATTCGCGAGGGTGATCTAAATACAATCTTTCAACCGCTAGATGCCTTGGGCTTTAATGTCTATACGGGTAACTATGTGCGCGCCTCTGACAATGCCCAAGGCTTTGAGGTGATTAGGTTATCAGAGAGCTACCCTCGATTGAACATGCCCTGGCTGTGGGTAGTGCCCGAATGTCTCTATTGGGGCATTCGCCATGTTAGCGAAACCCTGGGGCGAGGCAATTTACCGTTGTTTATCAGTGAAAATGGCTGTGCTGCCGAAGATATTTTAACTCAGACGGGCGAGGTGGTCGATTGCGATCGCATCTTTTACCTGCGACAGCACCTCAAAGCAGCTCATCGAGCCGTCAATGAAGGCTATCCTCTACACGGCTACTTCCTCTGGAGTCTATTGGATAACTTTGAATGGGCATGGGGCTACACTCGTCGCTTTGGCATTACCTACATTGATTACCCGACGCAAACCCGCATCCCCAAAGCTAGCTTCGACTGGTATTCCGAATGCATTCGGCAGAATCGGGTGGTTTGAGAGCGCGTTTACTTAGACGCTAAGGGTGCCTTCGGACGGTCATTAAGTAGACGGGCGTAATTAAATATAAAACCTTAAAAGTCTGCGCCGCCCGCTGCGCGGGCGGCGCAGACTTTTAGATAGAATCTTGTCTTTATTTATAGCCGTAGTCATAAAGCTTAGGACCTGCCAGCGTCATTCCCGCGCAGGCGGGAATCTACCAAAATCGACGACTCTCCAAACGGGCGCTGGATTAGTCCTGCCAGCGTCATTCCCGCGCAGGCGGGAATCCACCCCCGCACCCATTGAGCAGATGGATTCCCGTCTGCGCGGGAATGACAGGGATGCGTCCTATTGATCATGGCTACCGCTATAGGTTGAACTACTTAAAGTATGGGGATCTAAAGGGATACTCCACAATCATCCAAAAGTATCAAGACATATTTGTGAACGAACTGTTACCATAATTTACATAAAGTTATCAAAAGAAACCAAAAACTTTTGGCTCTTTCGTGACTTACAACAGGCTACAAGTTCTTACCTCAGCGTTCCGCGTCTCAGTACGTTACTTTTACCTTTCGATACTTTCTACACGCAATCACCCTTTCCTACGAAATTGGAGCACAACCATGTCAAACTTCACTACTCCTTCAACGACTGTTACTACCACTACTGCTCAAGACCGTAACGCATGGCGTTGGGGCTTCACCCCCCAAGCTGAAATCTGGAACGGTCGCCTAGCGATGATTGGGTTTGTTTCTGCCATTGCAATCGAGCTGCTTTCCCACAGCGGAGTTCTTCACTTCTGGGGTCTTGCTTAATCCTGAGCCAAGTTGAAGTTTCCTAAAAGTTCTAGAAGCAAAAAAATGGTATCGCTAGATGCTGTATGGTGCGAACCGCTCTGTTATTAGTAGCAGGGCGGTTTGTGTTATGGAATTTAAATCACTAGTAAGTCGGTTGGGTTGGTTGGACTTAATATTGGGTAAGCTTATGGTTAAGTTGACCTAGCGTTGAGGGCGATCGCCCTAATCACACAAAGGCCTGAGTTCATCTCATGGGCTGATTGGGAATCTACCACAGGCTCTCTCGACTTTTATTTTCACAGAGTTCATTGCCTCAAGGCACTAATTTTTGTGTAGTATTTTCAAAGACGTTCGCTCCTGCCCGCTGGGGAGCTTTTTCCGCCTGAACCGCAGGCTTATCTGGTTTCAATCAATGTTTGGGTTAATTGGTCATCTGACAAGTTTAGAACACGCTCAATCTGTTGCTCACGACCTGGGTTATCCGGAATATGCCGATCAGGGGTTAGACTTCTGGTGCAGCGCCCCACCGCAGCTTATAGACAGCGTCAAAGTCCGCAGTATTACGGGTCAAGAAATCGAAGGTCGTTATATTGACTCTTGTTTTTTGCCAGAGATGTTGGCAACTCGACGGATCAAAGCGGCTACCCGTAAGATCATGAACGCCATGGCGCTGGCTCAAAAAAATGGCCTCAACATCACTGCCCTAGGTGGATTTTCCTCCATTATCTTTGAGACCTTCAATCTCCAACAGATTGAAAAGGTTCGAGATGTTACCCTTGATTTTGCTCGGTTTACAACTGGCAATACTCACACGGCGTACATTATTTGCCGCCAGGTTGAGCAGGCATCCAAGCAATTAGACATCAACCTATCCGATGCAACCGTAGCAGTTTGTGGCGCTACTGGAGACATTGGCAGCGCTGTTTGCCGTTGGCTTGATGCTCGTACCGACGTGAAAGAACTTCTCTTGGTTGCCCGTAATCAGGAGCGCTTGCAAGACCTCCAAGCAGACATTGGGCGTGGTAAGATCCTTCCTCTTGAAGAGGCTCTGCCTCAGGCCGACATTGTGGTTTGGGTTGCCAGTATGCCGAAGGGCGTTGAAATTGACCCCACAACTCTTAAGCAGCCCTGTTTGCTAATCGACTGTGGCTATCCCAAAAATCTAGCAACAAAAGTCAAGCATCCCGGTGTGTATGTCTTGAATGGCGGGATTGTAGAACACTCTCTCGATATGGACTGGCGAGTGATGGAAATCGTCAATATGGATGTGCCCGGTCGTCAGTTGTTTGCTTGTTTTGCCGAGGCCATGTTGCTAGAGTTTGAAAAGCTGCATACTAATTTTTCGTGGGGACGAAACCAAATCTCCCTAGAAAAAATAGATCTGATTGGTCAGGCTTCCCTAAAGCATGGGTTTAGCCCTTTGTTGGTTAAGGTTTAGGTGAGCCGTTTGGGTTTACTCAATTTTTCTTGATAGCGTTTATGGGACTGCGTTCCCTTCGTGGTAGATACACCCTGATTCAATCACCCTCAGCCGAAACTGAGGGTTTTTTATGGGACTCAAAACTCTATAGACCTCTCTATCAGGAATTACTGGAGCGCGCATTGCGCGCTCCAGTAATTCCTAGAAAGCCTATTTTTTTAGTAAGTGGGCTTTAGATAAGGTGCTGTGAGCGCTTTATCCTCAAATTTGGACTAAGTAGTTCAACCTAAACAAAAACAAGCTTCTAAAAGTCTGTGCCGCCCACGCAGCGGGCGGCACAGACTTTTAGGATTTTATGTTTCTTTTAGGATTTTATGTTTAATTACGCCCATCTACTTACTAAATTTCTGGGTTAGCTAATGCATCTATTAACCAAGATGATAAGCAACGCCACCATAAATTAGATGAGCTGATTTCACAAAACTTCATTCTCAATCCTGCGTAGCTTATACTACGCAAGGAAGGTTAAAGAGGAGTGGATACATGTCGGAGGCAGTAAGGCCCCTGACAGCAGCAACCGTACCAAGGGAACTTTTGGGTCCGCCGGGTGACGTTAATCCAACGCTGCTGGTTTTTCTGTTGGCAGTAGGAATGGTCGTAGTGTCTACCCTGGGCTATTGGCGCTGGCACTGGGTTGATTGGGGATGCTTTGTGATCAATGTGGTGGCTCTCCACCTCGTTGGCACCGTAATTCATGATGCGTCTCATAATGTGGCGCATCGAAATAAAATTTTTAACGCAATTTTGGGTCATGGCAGCGCCCTGATGCTTGGGTTTGCCTTTCCAGTTTTCACGCGGGTGCATATGCAGCACCACGCCAATGTGAATGATCCGGAGAATGACCCAGACCATTTTGTTTCCACGGGTGGGCCATTATGGATGATTGCGGCTCGGTTCTTGTATCATGAGATCTTTTTCTTTAAGCGGCGATTGTGGCGCAAATATGAGCTGTTGGAGTGGTTCCTATCTCGCCTAGCGGTGGGATTGGTGATTTTCTTCTCAGTTCAGTATGGATTTTTGGGATATATTCTGAATTTTTGGTTTTCCCCTGCGTTGGTAGTTGGACTGGCTCTGGGTCTATTTTTTGACTATTTGCCTCATCGTCCCTTTCAGGAACGCGATCGCTGGAAAAATGCTCGAGTTTATCCAAATCCCGTTCTGAATCTGCTGATTATGGGACAGAATTACCATTTGATCCATCATCTGTGGCCTTCGATTCCCTGGTATAGCTACCAGACGGCTTATTACGCCACTCGCCCCTTGTTGGATGCGAAGGGGTGCCATCAATCCCTAGGATTGCTTCAAGGTAAAGATTTTAGAAGCTTTGTTTATGACTTGTTCCTAGGGATTCGGTTTCATGGTCATCGGTCTGTGGCTGAACCTGTGGCCGTGTCGGAGGATGACCAAAAGGCCGCTAGCCTGATTGAACTAGAAGCCGATAGCTTAGATAAGCTGGTTTCTTGATGCACTTAAGCAGCTTCTGACAACTCCACGAAGCGACGTAAGTAGATGGGCCTAATTAAACATAAAATCCTAAAAGTCTGTGCCGACCGCTGCGCGGTCGGCACAGACTTTTAGAAGCTTGCTTTTATTTAGGTCGAACTACTTAGCTAGTAATTCGAAAATGCTGCTGGGATTTTCTAAAGAGCTGGCTCTGTGAGCTTTGCAGAAAATTCTAGCAGCGTATTTTTTCAGCAGCATAGTATCAGGTGTCTAAGGTATTGCGGTAGATCGGCGATCGCACGACTCCAGCTCTGGAGTATTGTGGGAGATACACCTAGTTAGAGCTATTTTTCTTCGATGGCTGCTGTCTCTCCCGATTTTCCTCACAAAAAAGCCAGGGCGCTTAAACCTGGTAGCCGTCGCCCCGCTAAAGAACTGTGTAGTGAGTGTGGGCTATGTGACACTTACTACGTCCACTATGTCAGCGATGCATGTGCTTTTCTCAATCAGCAGGTAGCGGAACTGGAAACAAAGACACACGGTCGCAGCCGGGATTTAGAACAGCCCGACGACTGGTATTTCGGCGTGAACCAGCAGATGATGGCGGCGCGCAAGACGGAGCCAATTGAGGGTGCACAGTGGACGGGCATTGTCAGCAGTATTGCGATTGAAATGCTGAATCGAGGCATGGTGGAAGGGGTCGTGTGTGTCCAGAACACTCAGGAAGACCGCTTTCAGCCGATGCCAATCATTGCTCGAACACCAGCAGAAATTCTGGCGGCGCGGGTGAATAAGCCGACACTGTCACCGAACCTTTCGGTGCTGGAGCAGATTGAACAATCGGGGATGAAGCGGCTGTTGGTGATTGGGGTTGGCTGCCAAATTCAGGCTTTGCGCGCTGTTGAACAGCAACTGGGCTTGGAAAAGCTATATGTCTTGGGTACCCCCTGTGTCGATAATGTGACCCGTGCAGGGCTGCAAAAATTCCTCGATACCACGAGTCGATCGCCCTCTACGGTGGTGTATTACGAGTTCATGCAAGATTTCCGAGTCCACTTTAAGCACGAAGATGGCTCTACGGAAACTGTGCCCTTTTTTGGGTTGAAGACGAATCAGCTTAAGGATGTGTTTGCCCCCTCTTGTATGAGCTGTTTTGATTATGTCAACTCGCTGGCAGACTTAGTGGTGGGGTACATGGGTGCGCCCTTTGGGTGGCAGTGGATTATGGTGCGTAACGATCGCGGCCAAGAGATGTTGGATTTGGTGCAAGATCAGCTCGAAACGCAACCGGTGATGTCGCAGGGCGATCGCCACCAAGCGGTACAGCAAAGCATTCCGGCCTATGACAAAGGTGTGACGCTACCCATGTGGGCAGCTAAGCTGATGGGCGTAGTAATCGAACGGATTGGCCCAAAAGGGTTAGAGTATGCCCGTTTTTCGATTGACTCGCACTTTACCCGTAACTACCTATACGTAAAGCGCAACTATCCCGAAAAGCTAGAGGCGCATGTTCCCGACTATGCCAAGCGGATTGTAGAGCAGTACAAGCTGCCCGACGCATGAGGTATGAGTAAGGTTACTCAAGCGAGTGCGGACGCGCGTCGTGCGTCCACACCGTCTTGAGGCAAATGGCCTGATTTCTATTGCCATCGCTGGGCGATCGCCTCCAGTTCATCTGCTGTCATACTCCAGCCCAATGCTCCGGCGTTTTGTTCAACCTGCTTGGCATTTTTGGCACCCGGAATGGGGATAACATTGCCCTGAGCAATGAGCCAATTAAGTGCAACTTGGGCTGGAGTGCGCTGGTAGCGATCGCCAATGTCCTTCAGCAGTGCTACTTTTGGGGCTAGCTTCGCCAACCCGTCTTTACTGAAGCGGGGGTCAAGCCGACGGGCACCCTGCGGTGGCGTATAGGTTTCTGGTGTGTACTTACCCGTTAACAGCCCTTGTGCCAAGGGGCTGTAGGCCAAAATTGTCACACCCAAGCGTCGCGCCGTTTCCAGCACTCCATTTTGCTCAATTTGGCGAGCCAGCAATGAATATTGCATTTGGTTAACCGCGAGGGATACGCCCCGCTTTGCCAACAAATCGTGAGCCTGCTGCATTTGTATTGCCGAGTAGTTGCTGACCCCAACGGCCTTAATTCTGCCCTGCTGCACCTCATCGGCTAAGGCGTTGATTAAATTGGGCTGTCCCATAAAAAAATCGAAGGGCCAATGTACCTGGTATAAATCAACCGTTGCCAACTGAAGCCGCTTGAGACTGCCAGTGAGGGCATCGGCCACAGAGCTGCTGCTAAACCGCCACGGCAACGGGAAATACTTAGTCGCAATATAAACGGGCTGATGCAAATCTTGCGTCTTTAACTCTTGCATAAACCTCCCTAACAGCCGCTCGGACTCGCCAAATCCATAGATCTCTGCGGTATCGAAAAAGTTAACGCCAGCCTCAACCGCGCTTTTAAATGCTGAACGTAGTTCGTTCTCGCTGTAGTCCTTGCCGTAGCCCCAGTAAAGCTGATCGCCCCAAGCCCAGGTACCAATCCCCAGCACGGGCACCGTTACTCCATTTGTTCCCAGTGTGATGGTTTGCACGTTGAGATCTCTCTGTTTTGTTTAGTTTCTAGGATTTGTCTAGTTTCTAGGACTTACGCGCCTGACATGAAAAACCAAGGCGGTTGAATGCATTTGCGGGCGCGGCGCGCCCGCAAATGCATTCAACTGCGTAAGTCCTAGTTTCTTTGAGTGTATCGTTACAAAATGAAACTTATAGGGAGTTCCACCGTCGGATAGAGGGTAGTCGTTACCAAGTTAGGACTCGCAGATAGAGTTTCAGAGACGTGCTAAGGATTACAAATTAATTAACCTGTAATCTTTTTTTGGAAGTGCTATGCTCCGCGCGGCACTTCCAAAAAAGATTAGGTTTTGTTTTGTACGCAATCCTAAAAAGACGCGCCAGAGAGGTTTGCAGTCAATTGAACTGCTTGCCCTTTCCCCAAAAGCGGTAGAGTAGGGTCTGGCAGCTTGCCTGTAGGCTTATGTTTAGGGCGATCGCCGTCTTCTGTCTAGATGAAATTTAGCATCGATGAAATTCAGCTTTAACCGCTCGCTTGCTGCTCTGATCTCACAGTTTGAAAAACAGCCCCGATTGGCGTGGGTGGCTTCAACCCTGTGGATTGCTGGCATTTGCGGGCTGGCATTTTTGTGGAATCTGGGTCACTTTGGTCTGGTGGATGAAACAGAACCCCTGTTTGCCGAAGCTGCACGCCAAATGACCGTCACAGGTGATTGGGTTACGCCCTACTTTAACGAGGCTACCCGGTTTGACAAGCCACCTTTGATCTATTGGCTAATGGCGATCGCCTATCACCTGATTGGCGTTAACGAGTGGGCTGTGCGGTTGCCCTCGGCTTTGGCGGCGATCGCCCTCATTGTGTTTAGCTTCGTTACCTTGCGCCACTTTGGCCTACCTCGCCCCTCAGATGTCTCCCCCTCGGACTCTGTAAGCTCTCCCTCCTCTCTACCCCTTTATCTCTCTGCGTTCATCGGCTCCGGTATCATGGCTCTAACTCCTCAGACCGTGGTGTGGGCACGGACAGGTGTTTCAGATATGTTGCTGAGCGGCTGTATCGGCTGCGCCCTGCTTGCATTTTTTTGGGGATATGTTCAGCCGTCTGGCACAGGCGCTAAAACAGCGTGGTACCTGCTGTTCTATGTCTTGGTGGCGCTGGCGGTGTTGACCAAAGGCCCGGTAGGATTGATTATTCCTGGACTCACCATTGGAGCGTTTGTACTGTATCTGGGCAATTGGCGAACCGTGCTGCGTGAGATGGTGCCCTTGCGAGGGTTGCTGCTGTTTGCGGCGATCGCCATTCCCTGGTTTGTGCTGGTCATCCAGGCCAACGGAGAATCCTACATTGACTCATTTTTTGGCTATCACAACCTGCAGCGGTTTACTCAGGTCGTCAATCGCCATCGTGCGCCCTGGTTTTTCTATTTCCTGGTCGTGCTGGGCGGCTTTGCCCCCTATTCAGCTCATTTGCCTGTGGCGATCGCCCGCCTGCGATTTTGGCAGCGCGATCGCTGGCAGCAAGCACCTCGTATGGCTCAATTGGGGTTATTTGCGCTGATTTGGTTTGGGGTGATCTTCGGCTTTTTTACGATTGCAGTAACCAAGTTGCCCAGCTACGTTCTGCCCCTGCTACCTGCTGCTGCTATCTTAGTGGGTTTGTTTTGGAGCGATCAGATCACACGTCCAGCCGTGGAACGAGAGGCAGGACGAGAGGTATGGCTTAGCCATGTGGTGAATATATTGCTGATGGCAGTGCTGTCGGGGGCGGTTTTCTATAGCCCTAATTGGCTAGGTAACGACAATACCATTCGCGACTTGCCCAGGGCGATGCAGCAGTCTGGCGCGACTGTTTGGGGTGGGGTAATTTGGGCGATCGCGGCGCTGGCTGGAGTACTGCTACTGCGACAGCGACAGGGGCGCTGGCTTTGGAGTGTAAACCTGATTGCCATGACGGCATTTGTAGCGTTTTCGGTGATGCCTGCGAGTGCTGTTATCGATACCCAGCGGCAGCTTCCCTTGCGTCAACTGGCTGCTGAAATTGTGCAACAGCAGAAACCCAAAGAGCTAGTGCTGATGGTTGGCTTTGAAAAACCCAGCCTCGTATTCTACAGCCAACGCTCTGTCCTCTACATTCCTAAGACGGATGCGGCTGCCGAGCGAGTGCGACGAACTTCCGACCGGAGCACCACGCCCAGTTCCATGTTGATTTTAGGTTTGGGTTACAAAATTGATGAAATGAAGCTGCCTGTCCATCAATATCAACGGTTGGCAGAAGCTGGAAAATACGATCTAATTCGGGTGCAGCTACCATTTCGAAACCCATAGAGAAAATTGGTGTTGCTAATTTAGAAGTCCTAAGCGTATATGGGTTTTCGTGGAGACCCGCTGCTAAGTAGTTCAACCTAAATAAAAACCAAATCCTAAAACCCTGCGCCGCCCGCTGCGCGGGCAGCGCAGGGTTTTAGGATCTTATAGCGGTAGCCATGATCAATAGGACGCCTCCCTGTCATTCCCGCGCAGGCGGGAATCCACCCCCGCACCTATCGAGCAGATGGATTCCCGCCTGCGCGGGAATGACGCTGGCATGTCCTGAGCTTTATGACTATGGCTATATATTTACTTAAGCCCACCTACTTACGAGTTCCACCCACATGAAATCAGCACTACCCAAAAAATGGTAGTCCTAAATTGGTAAGGATTTTTTGATGGGCGGGCGAAGCCTGCCCATCAAAAAATCCTTGCATCGATACCACTACCCAAAAAATTACCTCTGCAATTAGTCGCTATTAGCTAAGACTGACGCAGTTAAACGGTTTCCCGTGTGAGCTACGTCAGTCCTAACTAGAAAACTATGGATAGAGTTTAAGAAGACCAGAAAAAAGTCTGAGATCTCTCTCCCGTCTGGATTTTTAGAGATTTACTTAATAAGTATTATTCTCAATAAGCAAGTTTTCTTGCAAATTGAGTGAAAATTTGTGTATCCTTCTCAATAGAGCTTCACTCCCAGGACGGTGACTATGACAGCTTATACCGCTACCGCACTGAAGTCTGAACTGAACGAACGGGGCTGGCGTTTAACGCCCCAGCGCGAAACGATTCTTCAGATCTTTCAGGATTTGCAGAAGGGAAACCATTTAAGTGCCGAAGACCTCTACAATCTGCTTCAAGACGAAGGGCACGCCATTAGTCTGTCTACGATTTATCGAACGTTGAAGCTGATGGCTCGGATGGGAATTTTGCGAGAGCTAGAGCTAGCTGAAGGCCACAAGCACTATGAAATTAACCAGCCCTCGCCACACCATCACCACCATCTAATTTGCGTTAAATGCAATAAAACGATTGAGTTTAAAAACGATGCCATCCTCAAAACGGGCACTCGAACGGCTCAGAAAGAAGGCTATCAGTTGCTAGATTGCCAACTGATGATTCATGCGATTTGTCCTGCGTGCCAACGATCGCTTCTACCCATTTAGAGGCTGTTTGAAACAGATTGCAGATGATTTCTCGTGCGTAAAGCGAACGAGAAATCATTTTAAGTTATAGCTGTCGCCACAAAGGTTAGGACACTGGGATCAAAGGGGGTGTGGGGGCAAAGCCCCCAGCCAGGGGTTCCACCCCTGCACCCCGTCCTAACAAATCCGTCTATGGCTATATCTTCAAAACTGGCCGTTAATATCGCCAGAGTTGATGCCGTGAACCCGCTGTGCTTCAGCGATCGCCTGCTGGGTTTCTGCATTCAAAATGCCATCAAGCGGGCCGGAATATAGCCCCTGGCGGGTTAACTGGCGTTGCAGTTCCAAAACTCCCACATCTGGCAGCGGCTGTATCGGAGCAGGCGCGGGCATTTGAGTGGTTTGAGGTAGCGTGGCTTGACCGCCCAGTCCTGGAGGGCTGGGGAATGCGGCATCGGGCTGGGCTGGGGGTAACGTGGTGGATGGTGTCGTTGGTGCGGCGGCGATCGCGGCTGGAGTTGTTAGAGCATTCAGCGCTGAAAACGTAGCCGTACCCGCAATCCCATCGGGGTTTAACCCTTGCGCCCGTTGAAAGGCCAGCAATGCCGCTTCGGTTTGAGCACCAAACTGGCCATCTACGGCACCCTGGTAATAGCCCAACGTTGTCAGGCGCTGTTGCAATGTGGTGACATCTGAACCTGTATTTCCCAGCAGCACAAACCCACCCGCTGCAACTGGTGTGGTAGTGCTAGGGGAACTCCCCTCTGCGGTGCTGGTGGCTGGCGCAGCCCCTCGATCGATTGCAGCGAACGTTTCAGCTCCTACAATTCCATCAGGACTCAGGCCGTTTTGTTGTTGAAAGTTGATCACCGCCGCCTGGGTTAGTTCACCAAATACTCCTGAAATTGGCCCGTCGTAGTACCCCAAATTGGCTAGGCGAGTTTGTAGCTGGGTAACAGCCTCTCCCGCATCTTCTAGCTGCAACAGCGTGTCATCACTGACTTGGCTAATCAGCACTGGGCTAATCAGCACTGGAACAGTCGGTCTACGTTCTGTGGTCTGCACGGGTTCACTAGAGACGGGGCTGCCCAAAACGGGTGCGGTGGTTTCCAGTGCCAGCAGGGGAGCGGCTACTCCTAGCAGTGAGGCAGTGGTGGCGATCGCCAAACTCCAGGTCACGCTTGATTTCCAGGCCATATGAGCAAGCATGACAGAAACGGAATAGGGCAGACCGTTACAAGCTGGATATAACTTTGTTGAACTAACTGAACTATAAGCTCGGAGAAAGGACTGCATAACGCCTGCTGTGCTGGTTTCTATAGCCGAGACGGGTCTAAGGAGCGTCTCTTTTGGGTGTAATTCTATGTCATTTCAGCCCTTTAGGAACAAGAATCTTGGTTACTGCTCTCGTTGGTAGTGGTATTGATGTAAGGATTTTTTGATGGGCTGACTTCGCCTGCCCATCAAAAAATCCTTACCAATTTAGGACTACCCATAACTTTTCTTGATAAGTACCTTTACTTATCCAAACTTTACAAAACCACGACCTCCGGGGCGATAATAAAAACAGCAGGACTTGCGCTCGCTAAACGAGAACTCATGGCAATGGCGTAAGTTCTAAAGCAGATATTCAGATTGGCAACTAGGAGGATTAAGATCTATGGTGGCACTTGCAGAACGCACTCAGAGTCGTTTGTCGTTGCAGACTGCCGAGGTTGCTGCTGAAACAACGACCCTGCGATCGCTCGACTGGGATCGCGATCGCTTCGACATCGAGTTTGCCTTAGAAAACGGCACCACCTACAATTCCTTCCTCATTCGGGGCGAAAAAGTTGCGCTGGTCGATACCTCCCACGAAAAATTTCGGCAGCTTTATTTAGATTGCCTGACCGGACTAATTGACCCGGCTGAGATTGACTATTTGATCATTAGCCATACCGAACCCGACCACAGCGGGTTGGTGAAAGATGTGCTGGCACTCAACCCCAACATTACGGTGGTGGGTGCAAAGGTGGCGATTCAGTTTTTGGACGATTTGGTACATCAGCCGTTTGAACACAAGCTGGTCAAGAATGGCGATCGCCTCGATTTGGGCAACGGCCACGAACTGGAGTTTTTGTCTGCGCCCAATCTGCACTGGCCTGACACGATTTTCACCTACGACCACAAAACGTCAGTTCTCTTTACCTGCGATGCCTTTGGCATGCACTACTGTGACGAGCGCACCTATGACGAAGACCTGGCACCACTGGCCCATGACTACAAGCTGTATTACGACTGTTTAATGGGTCCCAATGCCCGCTCGGTGCTGTCGGCGCTGAAGCGGATGGCGGATCTGCCCGATGTTAAAACCATTGCTACTGGGCATGGGCCACTGTTGCGGTTCAACGTGACTGAACTGGTGGGGCGCTACCGCGAGTGGAGTGAAGCCCAAGCTAAGGCAGAAACCACGGTAGCACTGTTTTATACCGACGACTATGGGCATAGTGAAGCACTGGCTCAGGCGATCGCCCAAGGGGTTCAGAAGACGGGTGTGGCGGTGGAATTAGTGGATTTAAGCACCACAGAGCCGCATGAAATTATGGTGCTGGTGGGCATTGCCTCTGGCTTAGTAATTGGGATGCCACCCCAGACGGGAGAATCGGCTGAGGTAGCTAAAGCGGCGCTCAGCACAGTTTTAGCGGCAGCGCACAGCAAACAAACCGTCGGCTTATTTGAAAGTGGCGGCGGCGATGACGAATCGGTCTATCCCTTACGCAACCGCTTTCAGGAGCTGGGTCTACGCGAAGCCTTTGCGCCAATTTTGATTAAAGAAGTGCCCGGTGATGCCACCTACCAGCTCTGCACCGAAGCGGGTACTGATATAGGACAGTGGCTGACTCGCGATCGCTCCATTAAGCAAATGCGATCGCTAGATAATGAGCTAGATAAAGCGCTGGGACGGCTGAGCGGTGGACTGTATATCATCACTGCTAGCAAGGGCGATGCTTCCAGCGCCATGTTGGCCTCTTGGGTAGCACAGGCTAGCGTGGAGCCACTGGGGATGACCATTGCGGTGGCGAAAGATCGGGCAATCGAGTCCTTTATGCATGTGGGCGATCGCTTTGTTCTAAATGTGCTCGAAGAGGGTAACTACCAGCCGCTGATGAAACACTTTCTCAAGCGGTTTCCCCCCGGAGCCGATCGGTTTGCGGGTATCAAAACCTATCCTGCCGAAAACGGCGCTCCGATCTTGGCTGACGCACTGGCCTATGTGGAGTGTGAAGTGGTAAGCCGCATGGACTGCACCGATCATTGGGTCGTTTACAGCAGTGTTGATGCGGGGCGGGTGTCTAAGCCCGATTCCTTAACCGCCGTCCATCACCGCAAAGTCGGAAATCACTATTAATGCTCGATTAGCGTGGTTTTACGCTAATCGAGCATTAATTGGCTAGTCCTCAATTGGTAAGGATTTTTTGATGGGCAGGCGAAGTCCGCCCATCAAAAAATACTTACATCAACACCACTAAGTAGATGGGCGTAATTAAATATAAAACCTTAAAAGTCTGCGCCGCCAGCGCAGCGGGCGGCGCAGCGGGCGGCGCAGACTTTTAGAATCTTGTTTTTATTTAGGTTGAACTACTTACCAAGCTTTGAAATCATTACTTAAATACCTAAATCATGGCTGATGTAAAACCCCGTGACGTACAGGTGGCTGAAATTGCCCAGAACACCACTGTGTTGCGATCGCGCACTTTTGATCGGCTCAAGTTTGAGATTGAGTATGCACGCCAACGGGGCACAACCGCTAACTCCTACTTAATTCAGGCTGATAAAACTGCGCTGATTGATCCGCCGGGTGAGTCTTTCACGGATATTTTTATCGAAGAGCTTGCACAGCACGTTTACCTTCAGCGCATCAATTATGTAGTGCTGGGTCATGTCAACCCCAACCGCTGCGCTACTTTAAAAGCTCTGCTGGGGGTAGAAGTGTCACCCCAAATTACATTCGTTTGTACACGGGCGGCAGAGGTGGCGCTACGCAGCGCCTTTGCCGGACAAGATCTGCGAATCGTTGTGGCTAACACAGAAGAAACGGTGGATTTGGGTCAGGGGCACCAGTTACACTTCATCCCCACGCCTACTCCGCGCCATCCCGATGCCCTCTGCACCTACGATACCGCCACCCGCATTCTCTACACCGATAAACTGTTTAGTGCTCATATCTGTGATGATCAGCTATTTGACGAAAGCTGGCGATCGCTAACCGAAGATCGGCGGTATTATTTCGACTGCCTCTATGCCGCGCAAGCCAAGCAGGTTGAAGCTGCACTAGACAGGCTGGCTTCGGTGTCTGCCACGGCGCTGCTGTATGCCCCGGCTCATGGGCCGCTGGTGCGCTACAGCGTCAGCCGATTAACGTTTGACTACCGCTATTGGTGCGATCGCCAACAGGCACAAGACCGCAGTGTGGCGCTGCTCTACACCTCGGCCTATGGCAATACGGCAGTGATGGCTGGGGCGATCGCCCGTGGTTTAACCCAGGCAGGCGTTGCAGTCGAGTCGATCAACTGTGAGTTTAGTGAACCCGCCGACATTACCGCCCTCATCGAAAAAACCGACGGCTTTATCATTGGTTCTCCTACCCTGGCAGGCCATCCGCCGAGCCAAATTCAGACTGCTCTAGGAATTATTCTCTCGACGGCACCCAAAACTCTTCTGGCTGGCGTGTTTGGCTCCTATGGCTGGAGTGGCGAGGCGGTAGATCTATTGGAAAGCAAGCTGCAAGATGCTGGGTATACCTTCGGCTTTGAGCCGATTCGCGTCAAATTTACCCCCACCGAAGCCGTACTTCAGCAGTGCGAAACAGCCGGGTCTGACTTTGCTCAGGTTTTGAAAAAGGCGAAGAGAAACCGCGCCCTCCGTCAACCCGCCATTGATGCCCAAACCGATCGCACCGAACAGGCCGTCAGCCGCATTGCTGGCTCGCTGTGTGTGCTAACGGCCAAACAGGGCGACACCAACACCGCCATTCTCACCTCGTGGATTTCGCAAGCCACCTTTAACCCTCCTGGCATTACGATCGCCCTAGCCAAAGACCAAGCCGAAAACCTGTTGCCCAATCTAGGCGATGCGTTTGTATTGAATATTCTCAAAGAAGGCCGCAATTTAAGACGACACTTTGTGAAACCGATCGCCCCCGGAGAAGATCGCTTTTCTGACTTGGCCACTCATCCTGCTGCTAACGGTTGCATTGTCTTAGAAGATGCCTTGGCTTATCTAGAATGCCATGCCCAAAATCGGATGGAGTGTGGTGATCATTGGCTGCTCTATGCCACAGTCGAAAATGGCAAAGTGCTAGAAACCGTTGGCGTGACGGCTGTGCAACATCGCACGTCGGCTACCTACTACTGATGTAAGGGCTGTAGGGGCAACGTATTGGGTCAGGCTGTCTCGGTTATGTTGCAATATATCGATTTAAGCTTACGTAGAGCGATCGCCTCTTATCTCCATGCCTAGCAGCGCGATCGCCCTTTAGACTATTTCAGAACCAGTTCAGATCTTCGACCTGCTGCAAAAAGCCAAAGATCTGACGCGGCTTAAACGTCTACTTACCCCATCACCCGAAGCGATCGCACCAAAATCCGCATAATTTCATTAGGGTTCAAGGAGACGATCAGTTGTGACTCTGGGAGGGCGTTGGCTTGTCTGTGCGGAGCATGTATCACCGGACTCCAAAAGCCTGCCTCGGCGTAGCGCAGGTTGTGCAAGCGGTGGATGGTGTGTTGTACGACTTCTGGCGTGCCAATCAGCAGGTGCCGAATGGGAGTGGGTTCGGGTACGGGTGGAATGGGTTGTGGGGTATCGGCGTCCCGACAGGCAGGTTGCACTAACGCCATCGGTAAACTGGACGCAGGAGTTGCATCGGTGGAACGAAACGAGTAAATCATTTGGGTTTTCCTGGTAACGATGAGTAGGAAAACCCAAAAACTTAGCCACCCCAGACCTGCGGCCATGACAAGCTGGGGTGGCAAGAGGGATTGTGTACAATAACCTCAGCCTCCAGACTGGTGGTAACAGTCGTGTGGGGTTAGCTACCGGACGTTGGGGAAAACAGCGTTCGGTAGCGTTGACTAAATTTTTGGGCGCTTAGCCACAAGCCGGATCGACATCTGAAAATGTGGCATTGACAAATTAAACAGTATCTTGCTAGTACAGTCAATCTATTCGTGGCGATCGGTTTTGTTGTGCCTGTTTGAGTGGGGGGAGGGGCGATCGATGGGGGGCGATCGCGCCATTATCAATACCTGAAGTTCATAGCGGCTCAAATCAGCGGCGGCAGGTAGCCTCGGCCATCCTACCAAGACTTTTGACCGTCCGCCTCATCGATTTGTTAGCCCACGCATCTCCTCACCGCAATCCCAGTGTGTGTTTCAATGCCTCATCAACATTTGCCATTGGTAGTAAACCAATCACCCGATAAACTGCTGACAGTGTGATTGTTGCTAAGTTGTCAGCCATAACAACAGAATCTGTCAGTAGACCTGACTGTTGCCCTTCTAGAGAAATCAGCAAAATGGTAACGCGACTGGGATGACCCGCTCGAAACATCTGGCTGGTAATCATAGCAACGATAATCTGGGGTAATTCTGTTTGTAAATCATCTGCTTGTACGATTAGAGCAGGACGAGTTTTAGCAGAGGTCAGATCAGAATTCGGAAAGGATATACCAGAACAACATCACCCCGCTTAACGGTTAACTTTGGCTGCATCGTAGTCATCATAAATACTCATTTCCGGACTATTCCAGTCTTCTGAAAAAGTCGCTAGACTTGCTCGCAAAACTTCAGCCTGTGCTTTGTCAACTCCCTGAGATGCTAAATCGATTGCATTAGATCTTATAAAAGTCACAATAACTCGTGTCTCTTCAAGGATATCGTTGAGACTTTCTGCGAGTTCTACTCGACCATTACGATAAACGCCCTCAACACTGGTTAGCATTTTTCGCCTCTTTTAAAGTTTATGACCATCAAACTGGGCGCATTTCATTATTGGGGGAGATGCGGTTTCAACCGCATCTACACAATCTAAACTGGGATGGTGCGCGGGTTTCAAAACCTTACAGTCCGCGCAGGCGGACTTTGCTTGTACAGCCGCGAATTTATTTGCCAGGTTATCTCCCCCAACCGTTGGATGCGCCCTATCAAACTTGGAGTGCTTTTAATAGCGATCAGGCTCACAACCTTAAAATTTATTATAAAGCAGGACTCATGCAGCTTAGGAGAACGTTCCATATTCGCTTGTCCCTGTGACGCAAGGTATATCGAAGACTGCGTACACGAAAACTTCCCCTATTTGCAGAGCTTTAAGCCCTCATCAATCAGCGGTCCAATGTTGACCTTAGTGCCTGGAATTTGGGGATTATCTTTCCAAATAGGTTGGATGTCAGTGTAACCTCTACTTTTCGCTGTCCCGTTAACAGCGTACCCTGTACCATCAGGAGCAATGAATATAACAGTATTGGGAGCTTCACAGAGAAGTTCACCGCTATCTACAGTAAGCATCCACTCACCTTGAAAGGTTGCATTACTTATGTTGTGTCGATTTGCAGCACTGCCACAGCTAGTGACCATGATAGACAAACAAATTGCGCCAACAACTCCTGTGGCGTTTTTTCTATTTCGATAAGTCCTAAAACACTTTCCGTTGAGAACTTGAAAAGTATAGCGGTAGCCATGATCAATAGGACGCCTCCCTGTCATTCCCGCGCAGGCGGGAATCCATCTGCTCGATAGGTGCCAGCGTCATTCCCGCGCAGGCGGGAATGACGCTGGCATGTCCTAAGCT
>Ga0335394_10001037_pt1 | contig 30905 bp, 21 predicted proteins | sample MAT03_FD_205741 | JGI IMG/M metagenome (GOLD analysis project Ga0335394, IMG submission 205741) | Freshwater microbial communities from Lake Fryxell liftoff mats and glacier meltwater in Antarctica - MAT-03 (spades assembly) (version 2) ...
GGAAGATCCCCCAGCGGAACACTATGAGCAAGACGCGGCCTACGGACATGGATCACACCCAAGACGGGCGTTCGGCCAAAAGTAGGGTTGCCGTATCGGAACGGATCATCTTGGGCATTGACCCCGGTACTACCGTAATGGGCTTCGGCGTGTTGGCGGTACAGGGTCAACAGGTCCGGTTATTGGATGCGGGCGCGATCCGTTTCGATGTAGGTGCCGATCACACCCTGAAACTGCAAGCCATCTTCCGGCGGACCACGGCCATTATTGAACAACACCTGCCCGATGAGTTGGCGATCGAAGCGCAGTTCTTTGGCAAGAACGTACAAAGCATGTTGAAGTTGGGTCGCGCACAAGGTGTGGCCATTGCGGCCGCGCTGCACCGCGACATCAGTGTGGTGGAATACGCACCGAAACGCGTGAAGCAGAGCATTACGGGGAACGGGAATGCCTCCAAGGAACAGGTGGCCGCCATGCTCCTGAGCATATTAGGGATCAAGGAACTGCCTGCAAGTACCGATGCCACGGATGCCATTGCCGTGGCCGTGTGCCACCATTTTGCAAATAGCGGCCGCTCCACCGGTGGCACTAGCAAACGTGGGGGAAGCAAGGACTGGAGCACCTTCCTGCGCAACAACCCGGACCGTGTGAAGTAAAGTTCCTAGAGCTTGCTATTGCTTGCAACTGCTACGATCCTTTGGCTGATCGGATCTCTTCGGCCATGGCAGCCAGCTCATCTTGCGAATAGCTCAACTTGGGGCGACTGAATTCCATGTCGTGCATGCCGTTGATGGGGATCAAGTGGATATGCGCATGTGGTACTTCCAAACCCACCACCGCCACACCGATACGCGCGCAGGGCACCACGCGCTTGATCCGATGCGCAACCTCCTTGGCAAAAGGCAGGATCCCGGCGAGGATATCATCATCCAGATCGAACAACTGATCGACCTCGACCTTCGGGATCACCAAAGTGTGTCCGGGCTGCAAGGGGTTGATGTCCAAAAAGGCCAAGAATCGAACATCCTCCCCCACTTTGTGGCACGGGATCTCTCCTTGTATAATGCGTGTGAACAGGCTGGCCATGATCACCGCGAGATCTCCAGTACCTCGAATTTGGTGGTGCCTGCAGGTGTGGTAACCTCTGCAACCTCACCGATCGCCAAACCCAGCAAACCTTTGCCGATGGGAGAATTCACGCTGATCTTGCCGGTCTTGATGTCTGATTCGCTCTCCGCCACCAGGGTGAAAGATCGTTCCATGCCACTGCCGATCTGTTTCACCTTTACCGTTGAGTGGATATAGGCTTTGCTGGTGTCCAGCTGGTCCATGTCGATCACTCTGGCGTTGGCGACCACCGCCTCCATTTTGGCGATGCGCGCTTCCAAAAGACCTTGGTCTTCCTTGGCTGCGTGGTACTCGGCATTCTCGCTCAAGTCGCCCTTGTCGCGCGCATCGGCGATCTGCTGGCTTAGGTGCGGGCGCTCCACCGTGCGCAGGTGGTGCAACTCTTCCTGCAACTTACGCAAGCCCTCTTCGGTGTAATAGGCCGTTGTGCTCATTGGTCCTTTTCGATCAATGTTGTATGAAAGTTGAAGAGGACCCCGGAAGGTCCTCTTCACAAAAGTAATGGACAAGTATCAGAGACTGATGCGTATGCCAATGCTATGGCTGCCGTCGAAAGGTTGCGTGGCGCGATACGCGTAGTCGATCCCGACAGCACCCTTCTTCTCTTCGCCGAAAGGGAGGGCCAAGCTGATCCCAGCGGAAAGGCCTGTGTTCACGGTTGACCTGTCCTCACTGGACGTGATGTCTTTTTCGAAGGTATAACCACCACGCAGGTGTACGATCTTACGGAAACCATATTCCAGCCCAAATACCCCTTGGTCGTTCGTAAAGGAATTGGAAACGAAGGTCGCGGCAATGCTCAGGCGATGTGTTTCCGAGATATGCCAGTCGTAGGCCGCACCGATGTTCAACAACGAGGGGATCTCGAACTGGGCGGAACGTTGCTCCAGGGTCAACTGGTCGCTACCACTGATCAGCAGACCTTGTACGGAAAGTCCATCACCCGAGAACTTCATGGCCGGACCTACATTCTTCAGGGAGATACCGAAGTGTACGTTCTCCTTCTCTCCGGTAACATACTGTATACCCGCATCGAAGCAGACCCCGGACGCCTTCACGTTGGCGATCGATTCGGACACCACCCGTATCAGAAGTCCACCGTGGATACTGTTCGAAAAGCTCTTTGCATAGGAAACGCCGATGTTCGCCATGCTTGGGCTGAAGGTGCCACGACCCGGTGCTGGATCGTCCACCGTGGTCACTTCCAGGTCACCAAAACCGATCACCGTTGCCGAGATCCCCAACACACCGGAGGCGCCCATCTTCTGGGCCAGCCCTATGCTGTTGATCTTCGTGCCCGACCCGCTCAACCAGCGGGTGTTGGAGAACAGTATCTCGGTCTTATGGGTATGGGCCAAGCCTGCAATATTGCCATACATGGCCTCCACGCCTGTGACCGAGGCGGTGTTGGCCAAGCCCCAGCCCGCAGAGCGGGCCCAAGGATTGATCAATAACTGCGTAGCACCCGCCGAACCTGCTCGGTCAGGATTACCGGCAATGACAGCCGTACTGAGCAGCACACATGCTGCCATCACCATCGCTTTGCGTTCCATCGTTCGCTTCATTTCGAGTGTTCTGGTGATCATCGCTTAGAAATTCTGCAGGTCGAGAGGGCGCAACGCACCGAACCATTTAACCACTTTCTCTCCTACGCCGGGCACATCCACATGGCAGATGTACACACCGCCGGCAATGGGTATGTTGTTGGCGTTCTTCAGATCCCAATCCAAGAAGGTGAGGCCATTGTCCTTCCTGAACTTGCGCACCAAAGTACCGCTCACCGAGAAGATCGTGATCGTACACTTTTGCGGCAGGTTGATGAACTTGATCCTGTTGTCCAAGCGTGAGATCTCATACCCACTGAAGGCGTAATACGGGTTGGGCACCACGTTGATCAGGTCCAAAGCGGACTCCGCAGTTGCTTGGTCATTCTCGATCACCGCCAAGCCGGTCGTGGAGAACGAATACAAGGGCAGGCCATTGTTCCGATCCACTACGATCGGATCCGGGTTCCCTGTATAATCCACATAGGTCCGATACTCCTTCGCCACATTCAATCGGATCCGCACATCGGTTGCCAAGAACTCTTGTCCGGGTACCACCATGGCACTTCCCACCCATGAAATGGCCCGTAATACCTTGATCTTCGCGGCCGAACTTCCCGGGACCAGCGTCTCCACAATGTATCTGCCCTGATCGTAAAGGGGCACCCTGTCCGCAGAAGGTGAACTCAACCGTCGGTCGTTCTTGAAGATGTAGATCCAATGCTCTCCCCCGAAGAACGGCGAACCCGTTTCGGTATAGAACTTATCATTCGGGTTGAAGATCATATCCCGGCCAATGGAACCACCCCAGAAGCTGTTCTCCCCATAACCGATGTTCAAGCGCTCGCCCGTCTCCAGATCGATCGCATAGCCGGGGAACCACCCCATTCCGGTTTGGCTTGTCAGTTGTGCTTCAGCCTCATTGCAACCCGGTTGGTTACTCTTTATCCCTTGCTTGTCAATGCTGTTGGAGACGCGCAAATTCATACGAACGGCATTGCCTACTGCAGTGGCGGCCGAGTCATGTTCTTCGAATACCGGTGAACGGCTCCAAAGGGCCTTATCCTTGGTGATCACCAGTTGCACACTGGGCATATCGCGCAACTTGGAGAAGGTTTCGGTTTGTGACGGGTGCGGACTGGCACTACCGGTACTGCTCCTTGTGCCCGGCTGGAAGGGCGCTTGGCCCGCTAGGGCCCAAGGTGCCCACGTACCATTCAACACATTCTCGTAAAGTTGGTCGAAGTCGCCACGGTCGTCATAGATCGGTCCATTGTCCAAGCCTCTGTAGTTGCCCGAACGGATCCAGTTCTCCACCTGCTCACCCTCACCATCCGGCAATCCGGTGAACCATGGCTTGGAAGGATCCGCGAATTCGATGCTTCCCTCACTTACAGGGAACGTGTTCACCTGGTTGATACCAGTATACAGCGTTTGCGCAATACTGATGCTGATCCCCCATTCGGGTATGATCTGCTCGTAGGGCAGGTCTATCGCACGGTCGCTGAACAAGGTGTCATTGGTGGATCGGTTCACCACGAACCAGTAGGCATCGTTCAGGTTGCCAGGTGTAATGCTATCCTGGAACCAAACCTCGAATTCAGCCGCTGGCAACTTCAACGGGTCGACCACCTTTACCCCGATCGGCCCCAGACCCGGACGATAGGTGATAAGGTCCTTGCGGTAGATCGGAGAATTCACGATCTCCAATTCAGAGGCTCTCGAAAGGCCAGTCTCCAAGCCACCGTTCCCCTGTCCCTCGATCCGGGTCACTGGCAGTCCATCCCCGTATTGTGCGTTCAGGATCGTACCGCCTGTTTGGGGGTCATTACGGTGCGGAATGGCAACGTACTCGCGGATGGATCCGACAGCACCCTTCCGGCTTTCAACATACGTGAAGGCCTGACCCGTGCGGTTCACTGGATCATAGTCCTCGTAGTTGTTGTAGCCATAAGCGAGAGCCAAATAGTAGTACGATTTGAAGTTGACCAAGCGCGTATCGCCTTGTGCGAATTTGTCCTCAAGGATCCGTACGGAGCTGGCAACACCTTTGTCAGCACCATTCACCATTTCGGTAGCCACCGGAAGTTGGAGAATATCGCTGGTCGGATAGTTCACCAACTGGCCGATACCATCTTTGATGTCGCCTTGATACACGAGGCGCGCAAGGTTGGGATCGTTGAGTTCCGAAACGGAAACATTAGCGTTCTTAAGCTGGAAAAGCTTATACCCTTGGAACCGGTAGAACCGATCGTAGATCACCGTCGTGATCGTTGTATCATAGCTCAGTAGCACAGTATCCAAAGGCAAGGTCCCAAGGGTATCGAAGGTGGCTGTGATCGTCTCGGTGGTCTTGCCTTCCGGGATGATCGGGTCCAATTCCGCGTAGTCCAAGGCCTGCATAACGTTGTTGTTGCTGCTGGTCGGATTGGTCATGTAAATGACCAATTCCCTGTCCAGTTCCACGATACGAAGATCAGGGGCATCGGGACCGTCAAGGATCTTGAAGCAGTTGTCGAACAACGATTGTGCCTTATCGTCCGCAACTCTCAAGGATGCAACACTGCCCAAGGCTCCACCGGTGGCCGCACGTGAGTAGACGACACCCAAGGTGATGTTGTTGAAGGCACCCGGCTCCAAAGTGAACGGACCCGCACTTTGAACAAATCGACGATCTTGTGGCTGCTGAAGACTTTCACGCCAGTCCGGTTGGGGTGCGCAATTGGTTCCCCAGCCCACAACGTCCGTGCTCCAAGGGAACATGTAGCGGGTTGGGATCCCTGCTCCGGTGGTGCTGTACCCACTGCCACCATAGACCATTTCGGAACCATCTTTCCAAATGCTCCGGAGGTAGTCGTAGAAGTGACTGGGCTGGTCGGGGTCGTTCGTAGCGAATGCACCATCCCGGTTCCAATACAGGAAAGCGCGCATACCAAACCGTTCGTTGTCCGGGAAACCATCCCCATAACCGATACCGATCCCTTTGTAGGGAATACCGTTCTGTTGTTGGGCTAGAACACAATCGAACACGTCTATGTTGTTATCCGGACCTGGATTATCCACGCCGTCGGCATCCTGGTAAGGGCCTTCAAAGAAATCCACGCCAATGGCCGGCGGCTGCAGACCATACCCCGGGGCGCCCAAGCAAGCCTCGTCATTCTCGTCCCAATTGTATGCGAAACCCAAACCGCGCCGTACGTCGCAACCCACAAAGTCATCGTTCGAACATCCAACGTCAGGATCCACGAAACTACCGAAGTAGGTGTCCGTCAAGGTTTGACTACCCTGATTGATCACCGTGTAGTTGTAAAAGGTCATGTTGTTGATCTCGTTGTTCGAGCTGAAGGCGAATGCCTGGGCACGAACTTCCAAGCCGATCGGCTGACCATTCGACTCCGTATGCACATCTCCCTTGTCATTGAAGATCCAAAAGATGTTGTAGTCGCCGAAAAGATTCACGGGATCTTCCCGTTGACGGCTCGTGCACTCCTCCACGGTCTCATCAAAGCCGTAATCCGGATAATCCCCATCACTTGGGTCGTAAGCACCATCGTTGTTAAAGTCGAAAAAGGGGGCCAAGTAAGCGGATTGCCCCTCGTCCAAATTGCCCTCGGCAGGCCATGATGTGAAATCCGGAGGGGTCGAATACCCATCAGGGAAGACCTCTTCAAAAACACAAGCGGGATCGCTCTGGCAGGCGATGTACTGGATGTGGGATTCCGCTTGGGTACGTGTGGTGGTCCAGAATCGGTCGTACGCCTCGCAGGTGGCCGCGCTCACCGACGCATCACCCCCTTCACGCAACGGGCCGGGCCAGAAGTCATTCCCATCTGCACGGAACAGCACCGCTGCGATCTTCGTGTTCCCATCCACCGCTCGGCCACCCATCCATAGGCCCCCGGCATAGATCGCCTTTGGTCCGGAGAAATCATCGGTCTTCGGCACCTCATATCCCGAAGTAGAAGTACCACTGCGGCGGGTCCACATGTTGCCGCCATTCTCTATAACGGCCCTTACATTGTTGTAACTGATCTCCGTAATGGCAGAGGCAGGTACGCAAGCCGCCGCTTTGGGCCGCCCACCTTGCATGCCGCCGCCCGGTGGCCGAATAGGCTCATGTGCCATTGCCGGAAAGGCGAGCAACGCGATAAGACCGAGAACATTTGTTCTGGTGATGTTGGCTCTTGGGGTGCTCATGGTCATGCGGATTTCGTTATGCTCAAAAGTCGAATCTGATACCCAGTCGAATGGTACGTGGTTCACCGAAATTCGCAGGGTTGACGATGTTAGCGGTGTACAGGTCGCGGAACGCTTGTGGATCGATCGAATTGGAGATCACCGCAGCCGATTGGGCTGATGCCAAGAAGCCATCGTTGTCCGGAGAGCCCGTGTAGCGGTATACGTCCGTAACGTTCCTGGAATTGAACAGGTTGGTGATCAACAGGTAGATGTTCAGGTTGGCGCTCTTGGCCTTATCGCCCTCACCACCACCGAAGCTCAGTGGAATATCCCGGTCCATCTGTATGTCCGATGTGAACTGCCACGGCAAGCGGGCACCGTTGAGCGAACCGTCCAACAAGTAATTCGTAGCGTCCGTGGCCTCGCTTACAACCTGACTGCTGCGGCTGTATGGCGTTCCGCTGCCCAAGGTCGAGACCATGTTAAGGCCGGTCCGTTGGAAAATGGGCTTATCGAACAACACGGGGCCGTTATAGTCCTTGCCTGCACCGTAGCGGTAGTCGAAGGTGAGGACGAAACGATGGCGTTGATCGAAATCCAAGGGTGAGATCGTTCGCAGGTTCGGTTGGCCGGAATTGATCAAATTGAGTCCTGTGGTCGGACCCGATCCGGTACCATCGGCGAATTGCATGGTATAGTTTGCCCGCATCCACACATTGCCGGTTCTCCGCAGATCAAAGGCGGCCGTGAAGCCCTTTACCGTACCGAAGTCAAAATTGTCATACGTGCGATAGCTCCGGGGCCATGCATTCGCCACGTTCCGGATCTGGATCTGGTCGCGCAATTCACGGTAGAACGCGGAGATCTTCAACGAGGAGGACTTGCTCAACACCTGCTGGAATCCCAACTCGTAGTCGATGGTCTTGGTAGGCTTCAAATTCGGGTTGCTAATGACATCACCTGTATTCTGGATGTACGCATAGGTCACCAAGTTCAACCGGGATTCGTTCGCGTTGGGGCGCTGCGTGAGCACATCGTAGTGCGCAAAGAACAGGGCCTCATCGGAGATCGGGAACGAGAAGGCGATTCGGGGCATCACGTTGATCACCGGCTTATAGTCCTGGAACGCTTCTTTGCTCAGATCCGACCCCGCCAGGTCACCTCCAGCTCCCCTCTCGATCAAATAAGGGCGGATCTGACCGGCCTCCACGATCGAAGAACCATCGGTAAGTTCGACACCCGACGCGGAGTACCACGTATCACCATCCCGGTATCCCTTGATGCCAGTGGGGCCGTCGAACTGGTCCACGTACACCACAAAATCATCACCGATGTTACCCGGGCGATCCGCCAGTAAGGTGGCGATCCCATTGTCCGGAACGGTGGAGCCGGCCGTGTATGCATCCTGATAAAGGTATTTGTCCTTCAGTACGTTCTGGTTGGCATCATACCGGTCCACACGCACACCCACGTTGAAGATGATGTCGTCGAAGGCGAACTTGTCCATGATGTAACCGGCCATGTAGATCGGCTCGAAAGGCGCTTGCAAACGGGTTGCTTGTCCGTTCTCATCCCGTGCATCAAAGAAATCCGCGAAACTGGGTTTGCTGGTCAGCCTGTTCCCCAAACGATCGTAGCCTACATAATTCACGAAACCATTGCCGTTGTTCAGCAATTCATCCGCATTGAACATATCCAGCTTCAACACGCTTGGATCCAGTGCATCCACTTGGATGAAATCCGTTCCGTTCACGTCCAAACCCAAAGCACTCCGAAGGTTCTTATCGAAGTTGGCTTGATCGCCACCGACGAGCCTAGAATACAAGAAGAAAGGTAGCGTTGGGTTACCCGGCACAAAGTACTGGCCGATGGGTGTCGCATTCGGACCATTATCGAACTCTGCCAAATGTGCGTTGGCCAACAAGCGGGCACGGGTCCATAAACCGACCGGTGCCAGATCGTATCGGCGTTGTGTGAGCTGCTCGTATTCAACACCCAGTGATACAGCATGCGAACCTACATCCGCACTGCCGGTGGCACTGAAACGCAACTGATCGTTCCGCCGCTTTTGGTATTCAGATCCACCCGGAACATCGATGGTCCCGATGTTGTTCCAAATGTTGTACAAGGATTGAGGCCGATCACCATTCCAAAGAACACCGTTGCCTTGGGTTTCGATCCGGTCCTTATAGTAGCCGATGTAGTCGGGGTCGGTGAACAATGGATTCCCAAGCGATGCAACAGGAAATTGCTCTTGCGGCAATGCGTTGAAATAGAATGTGTTGATCGAGGCGAGGTCCGGATTCTGGGTGCCTGGGGTGAACCGGATCAAGGTATCAGCTACCCCTACTTGTGTGAATTCAGAGAGATGGCCCTCTTGGCCTAATTGGAACTGCGGTGCTGAGAACGTTTCGAACTTGCCCACGTAGCCATAGTCGAAGAACCGATCCGAGTGCACAATGTCCTCCACATTGTAGTTGTACCTGGAGTAATCCACCTGCAAGGTGTAATAGGCATTACGAATGGTCGCCTTCTTCTCTTCCTCATCCGTACGATCAAGGAACCGTTGGGTGAACCTTGCGAACCCGCGCCATGTGCTCTCCTTGATCCGGTAGTTATTGTCCACGTTCAAGAGCGCATTGTCGCGGTTGTAGATCTGCCGGTTGGAATAGTCCGCAGATCCGCCAATTGTAAGGTTAATGGTCGGTGTAGTGGTAATGTCGATCTTGCCCGATGCCGTATACGTGTCGCGACCCGCGTTCTGGCGCGTCTTCATCGTTTCAAGGTCCGAGGCCTGCAAGAAATTGCTATTGTAGGCCAATACGATATCATTCCCGGTTGAACGTAGGCTGGCCGGATCTGCCAAGAGCCGGTCACGAACCTCCGGTTTCACACGCACATCTCCCTGATAGTAAGGGGAGATGTCCACGGCATTGGTGTACTGACCGCTGAAGAAGAACCCGATCAACGGCTTCTCCTTATTGCCCAAACTGTCCTTCTTGAACAAGAGCGGACCGCTCAAGGAACCTTCCAACTGGTTGAATGCGTATTTGTCCAACCCGACAATGTCCTTTATATCCTCACCGACCTTGAAGCCGGATGTGAGGTATTCCAGACCACCGAAGAAATTGCGGCTTGGCCCTCGGGTGGTGATGTTCACAAGACCGCCGGTCACGTCGCCATAGTTCGCTGGTATACCACCGGTAAGTACCTGCACTTCTTCAATGGCGCTTTTCGGAAGCCCCGTGCCCGCACCGGCCGGCACCTTGATCCCGTCGATATAGTAGTAGGTACCTTCCGTTCTTGAACCACGGATACTGATGCCGCCATCCGTACCCGCCGTGCTGGCCCCTGCAACCGTTGTTGCAATGGAAGCCGCTGAACGACCCGGCATCTTGGCGATATCCTCCCGGGTCACTGTTCCACCTGATGCGCCGCCGTCCCTATCGATCAACGGGACCGTGTATTGCACGATCTCGAACTCCTTCAACTCGATCCCCGCACTGAGGCCGATGTTCAAAAAGGTGATCTTGTTACTGTTCACCACCACACCGGTCTGCTTGTATGGTTGGTAGCCCACATAGCTCACCACTATATCATAGGTTCCGGGATCGATCGGTTTGATGAAATACGCGCCATCGAAATCCGTTGCACCACCGGAGACCTGCGATCCGCGGTTCTCAATGACAACGTTAACGAAGGGCAGTGGCTCTCCACTCTTCTTATCAGAGATAGTACCCTTCAGGGATCCGGAACCCACTTGTGCTTGCAAGGCGAGCACGGCGGTAATGGACAGGGCAACTGCGGAGAATAGTCTTCTCAACATGTACAGTAGGTTTTACGTTCAGCGTAACAGGGCAACGAGGGGGCGCTAATATAGAAAGTTCCTCCGAGCAATTGACCTTCACCCAACAAAGCGAGTGATCTTTCAACAGCTCTTTGGGGAAGGCGGTCGCCTTTCACTGTAGCGCTTGATCGATCCTCCTTCTGGTACATGGCCTAAAAGTATTGAGCATCCCTAAGCCTTGTGCGCGCGGAACGAGCAATGGTCGTTGCAAAACGGATTACGGTCCAGTGAGCTAATGCTTACTGAAGATCCGACGGAAGAACCCTTCACGATGCTTGCCGCTGCCACCACGATCCGCACGTTTGCCATGGCGCTTGATCCGTTTGCGTGCCGCTTTGTCCTGTATGCTGAGGTGACGTTTACGATCCTTCCTTTCCTGTTTCGCCTTCGTCTTCTTCTCCTTCTTGCCCTCTTTCGCCAAGGTCTTTTCCTGCTTCTTACGGGAGATCCCTTCTTGAGCGAACGAGTGTAAAGGCGCACCGAGCATGGTGATCACCAAGAGTAAGGGAAGGAATAGTTTCTTGATCATGATAGGATCTGGCGTTTGCAAAGTAACACAAGCGAAGTGCCGATCTGTTACGCGCAGCTCAAAGCAGGGCGTTCCTCTGCACACGATACCTTTGTATTTCACGTTCAGTCATTCCCATGGTACATCGTTCGACCCTCCTTCTTTCCATCTGTACAGTATTCGCACTTTGTTCCATGTCCTGCAAAAAGGACAAACCGGGCGGGGTGCCGTTGACACCAATTGATATCAGCATCAATGTGAACAATCCTTCCTATGCGGATATTTCGGTGCCCAGTGGTTGGATCTATCTCTCCGGAGGTTCACAGGGATTGATCGTGTATCGCACCAGTTTCGATTCGTTCGTGGCCATGGACCGGCATTGCCCGTACAACTCGGCGGATCTTTGTCGGGTCTTCGTGGACAGTACCCAGATCGTGGCGCGCGATACCGCCTGCTGCCATTCTTCATTCCTGATCAATGACGGCAGTGTGCTAGAAGGCCCTGCGGCCTTGAACCTGCAGCGGTACAACACCAGCTTCAACGGGACCACACTGAGGATCTATAATTGAGGTTGAGAGTCCCGCTGTACAGCGGGAGAGAGTTGAAGAGGTTGAGGGTTGAGGGTTGGTGCTCTCCCATCCCTCATGCCTTCGGCAGACAAGTGCGGGAGGCAAGCCCGGCGAGCCTGAAGCTTTTCTTTGCAGTGCCATGCTGTTCTCGTGGGGTGCTATACGCACGTGGTTAATACAAGCACGCAACCTCCTAGAGGGTACCTAGGATCAACTCGCATTGAAAAAGCCCGACCATTTTGGCCGGGCTTTTTCCTTTACTTCTTGGTCGATCAATAGCGATATGCGTCGCTCTTGTACGGACCCTCTTTGGGTACGTTGATGTATTTCGCTTGTACGTCGTTCAGTTCCTCCAACTCCACACCGATCTTCTCCAAGTGGAGGCGAGCAACTTTCTCGTCGAGATGCTTCGGAAGCACGTACACCTTGTTCTCGTAGCTGCCGTTGTTGTTCCACAATTCCAACTGCGCGAGCGTTTGGTTGGTGAAGCTGTTGCTCATCACAAAACTCGGATGGCCTGTTGCACAACCCAGGTTCACCAAACGGCCCTCGGCAAGGATGATGACGTCCTTACCATTGATCGTGTACTTGTCCACCTGCGGCTTGATCTCCACTTTGCTCTTGCCGTGGTTCTTGTTCATCCACGCCATGTCGATCTCGTTATCGAAGTGGCCGATGTTGCACACGATGGTCTTGTCCTTCATCTTCTCGAAGTGCTCGCCACGTACAATGTCACGGTTGCCCGTGGTGGTGATGATGATATCCGCACGACCTACGCAGTTGCCGAATTTCTTCACCTCGAACCCGTCCATTGCCGCTTGTAGCGCGCAGATGGGGTCGATCTCCGTTACGATCACACGTGCACCTGCACCTTTCAACGAAGCCGCAGTTCCTTTACCCACATCGCCGTAACCGCACACCACGGCGACCTTGCCGGCCATCATGATATCGGTGGCGCGACGGATGGCATCAACAGCACTTTCCTTGCAACCGTATTTGTTGTCGAACTTGCTCTTGGTAACACTGTCGTTCACATTGATCGCTGGCATCACGAGTGTTCCGTTCTTCTCCCGGTCCAACAAGCGAAGCACCCCTGTGGTGGTCTCTTCGCTCAAACCCTTGATGCCTTTGGTCAGCTCGGGGAACTTGTCGAATACCATGTTGGTGAGGTCGCCCCCATCGTCCAGGATCATGTTCAATGGCTTGCCACCTTCGAATCCGAAGATGGTCTGCTCAATGCACCAGTCGAAATCCTTCTCATTGAGGCCCTTCCAAGCGAACACAGGAATACCGGCCTCTGCGATCGCCGCAGCAGCATGGTCCTGGGTGCTGAAGATGTTGCAGCTGCTCCAGGTCACTTCCGCGCCGAGCTCTACGAGGGTCTCGATCAATACGGCGGTCTGGATGGTCATGTGCAAGCACCCGGCGATACGGGCACCTTTCAGTGGCTTCTGCTTACCGAATTCGGTCCGCAGGGACATCAGTCCGGGCATTTCGGCCTCGGCCAGTTCAATTTCTTTTCGGCCCCAAGCAGCAAGGGACAAATCCTTCACTTTGTACTTGAGCTGCTCTTTTGTTTGTGGCATGGTCGCGTTCATATGGCCCTGCCGTTTTGGGCAGGCAGGCGCGAAGGTAAGGTTTTTGGGCACTTTATTGGCGAATGGAGACAAATGGACGCGAGTGGACGCGGTTGACCCACCAAGCCAACCGCGTCCATTCTGGATCATCTATTACGAACAACCAACCAGCATTCCTAGCGTCTACCTTCGGAACGGATCGTTAACTCCGCCGTAAGTTCGCCGCGTCTTGGGAAACGTACTGCACCATATCGAAACCGCCAAGGTGGAAGGCCGCAAACTGCTGGCCGTGCTGATCGACCCCGACTACGGGCAAGACGAAAGGCGCTTGGAAAGCACGGTACAGAACGCCTGTATGGCCAAGGCCGACATGATCTTTGTGGGTGGTAGCCTTCTTACGGCGGCCGCTTCCGGATCCTGTGTGGAATTGGTGAAACATTGGAGCAGGCTCCCCGTGGTGCTCTTTCCGGGGAGTCCTTCGCAATTGAATGCACATGCGGATGCGGTGCTCTTCCTTTCGCTGATCAGCGGCCGTAATCCCGAGTTGTTGATCGGCCACCATGTTGCTGCGGCACCTACCATAAAAGCGATGGGGCTAGAGGCGATCCCTACCGGCTACATGTTGGTGGATGGCGGCAAACAGACCACCGTGAGCTACATCAGCCAAACAGTCCCCATTCCCCACGACAAACCGGGCATTGCAGCGTGTACCGCTTTGGCCGGCGAGTTGCTCGGCTTGCGCACGATCTACATGGATACCGGAAGTGGTGCTGAGCATACCGTTCCACCGGAAATGATCGCTGCCGTGCGCAGGACCGTGGACCTGCCGATCATCATTGGTGGTGGTATTCGCGATGCCAAAACAGCGCGTGCCTTGTGCGCCGCAGGAGCCGATATGCTCGTTGTTGGCACAGCATTCGAGGAGGATCCGGAACGGATCTTCGCGATGCGCGAGGCCGTCGGTTGATCAACCTTCCACGAAGCGTGCTTGCCTTGTCCGTGGCATCAACAACCTGCACTCCCTGATGGATCACGCCACCGTCACCTGCAACATTTCCCCGACCACTTCCACCCCGTATCGCTTGAGGTCGGTCTTGGCAGGTCCTTTGATGACATGCCCTGTGTTATCGAAGGTGCTACCATGCCAACTGCATACCAGCTGGCCGTCCTTTTCACTGACCGGTCCGCCTTTGTGGGGGCAATTCAATTCGATCGCATCGTAGGAACCATCCGGCTGCTTCACCACAATGAATTTCTCCGGTGCTCCCTTGGCCTTCACCATGGTCTTCCCGCTGGGATCCAATTGTGCCAAAGGGATCTGTACCATGCCGTTTGAGGCGGCCAAGCTCAAGCCCTTGAATGAAGCGCACCCCGTAAGCGTGGCTGCAGGTATGAAGGCCAGAGCTGCACAGGCTTGGCAGGAGCGAACTAGGAATTGGCGGCGTTCCATGTTGGTCGGTTGTTGGTTCGTCCAAATGTAATGAAGGATCCGATCTTTCGTTTATCCGGACCCGCAAAGGACGATCCCATTCCACCGGACACTAGAAATTGGATAGTGGCAGTATCTTCCCGACCCCGACAACGATGCTTCGCAGCCTATTGACCAACGCGTGCCGCACACTCCTGCTCATGAGCGGTTGCTTATTGGTGATCACTACCTCACATGCACAAGGGGATTCGCTTCTCGCTGCTTGGAAGAACGCGAACAACCCGGACAGCCTTCGGCTCCAGGCCATGCAAACCTTGGCGTGGAAAACCGTGTTCGAACAACCGGACAGCGGTATCTCGCTCGCAACCAAGCAACTGGATTTTGCGAAGAAGGCAAAGGACCCCAAGGCGCAATATGAGGCCTATACCACTCTGGCCGTAGGAAGCAGCTTGCGAAGCGACCATAACGCGTCACTTGGATATTTGCAGCAAGGCTTGGCTTTGGCACAACGCATGGGCGACCGAAAAAGGGAGGCCAATGCCTACAGCAACATGAGCAATGTCTACCGCAATTTGGGAGACCTTCCCATGGCCTTGGAACAACTGCAGAAGAGCCTACGGATCGATACGGAACTCGACAACAAAGAAGGCTTGGCAGGGACGTACAACAACATCGGCAATATCCATACGGAACTGGGGCAGTTGCCCGAAGCATTGATGAACTATCAGCGCAGCGCGACCCTTGCAGATGAGCTGAACAACAAGAAAGGACGGGCACAAGCACTACTCAATCTGGGCAATACGCACATGCAAATGGGCGCATTGGATACGGCCCAAAGTGAATTCCTCAGAGGAGCGGAACTCTACAAGGAATTAGGGCGCAATTTGGAGTTGGGTATGGCTTTCAACAACCTCGGCAATGTGAACGGATCGATGAACCGTATCCGCATCGCACATGCCTATTTGGACAGTGCAGAAGTGCTGCTGACGGAACTCGGCAGCATGCGACAAGTGGTGCGCACCCAAGTGTATCGTGGCGACCTTTACCTGCTTGCGGGTGATCCAGCAGCAGCTGTGCACGCTTGTGCAAAGGGCAACTTGATCGCCAAGGAAAATGGGTTGCTCCTGCAGCGGAAGGAATGCCTTGCGTGTTTGGAGACCGCCTATGCCCAATTGGCGGATTTCAAGAAAGCCCATGCGGCTCAAAAGGAATTAACGGTGGTAAGCGATTCCCTATTGAAGTTGAACAACGGGAAAGAGGTAACACGCATGGAGGTGACGCGCTCGTTCGAGGAAAAGATGTTGGCGGATAGTTTGGCCAACGTGAGCGCTCGCTTCAATGATCAGTTGGAATATCAGGAACGCATAGGTCGGGAACGGGAACAACGCAACCTTTTCCTGTATTCCGCTATCGGTGTTTTGTTGCTTGCGGGCGGATTGTGGAACCGGCTCCGGTATACGCGCAGATCCCGAGCGGCCGTTCAACTGGAGAAGGACAGAAGCGACGACCTGTTGCACAACATCCTCCCTGTGGATGTGGCCGCCGAGCTGAAGAACACGGGTACCGCAGTGGCAAAGCACGTTGATGATGTGACCATCCTCTTCACCGATTTCAAGGGGTTCACGGCGATCGCGGAAAAACTCTCGCCAACAGAGTTGGTGGCAGAGATCGATGCCTGCTTCAGAGCCTTCGATGCGATCATGGAAAAGTACCATGTGGAAAAGATCAAGACCATTGGTGATGCCTATATGGCTGCTGGTGGTGTACCCCAATTCCGGGAAGGCTCCGCGGTGGCGGTAGTGAATGCAGGTTTGGACATGCAGGCCTTCATGGTCTCCCGAAAAGCTGAACACGAGGCGTTGGGCAAACCGGCCTTTGACATGCGTGTGGGGGTGCACACAGGACCGGTGGTGGCGGGGATCGTGGGATCGAAGAAATTCCAGTACGATATCTGGGGAGATGCCGTGAACACCGCGTCCCGTATGGAAAGCAGCGGCGAGATCGGTAAGGTGAACATCAGCAGTACGACCTACGGGCTGGTAAAAGGAGAACCAGGTCTTTCATTCACATCGCGTGGCATGGTACAAGCCAAAGGCAAGGGTGATCTGGCCATGTATTTTGTCCAACGAACCTGAGTGGTGGCTGAACACCGCAGTGGGTTCAGAACAACTAGCGGACAGGACCTAGCGTTGGACCACGAACCGTTCAACCCCAACCTTTTTCCCGATCGCCAATTTCAAGAGGTAGGTTCCGTTCGCCAAGTCGCCGCCAAGGTCCAACAAAGTGCTACTTGCTCCATTGTTCAACACGATGTTCCTGTTCGCAACTATCCTACCCGTTGGGTCCATGATCGTTGCGAGGCCACTTCCTTGAGCATCATCCAATACCGGTATTTGAAGGAAAAGCAGATCACCAATTAGCGGATTTGGATAAACGGTGAACTCCATTGCTCCTTCCCCGAGCAATGCGGATCGGCTTGGAGCTTCGACATTGAAGCAGGGAGCTATGGTCAAGGAGCAGACTTCACCCCAAGGCTGGAACGGCACGGTCGGTGTTGGTGTATCGGAACACCAAGTGGCTCCTCCATCCTTGCTTACGCGAACGTCCACCGTGTATTCCACCCCGCACTGTAATGCGCTTGCACCAGTCCAATACAGCGACAGTATATAGGTGTTGCTGGTACGGATCACCTGGAAATTCGCCGGTACATTGCGGAAACGGAATTGGTAACGCAACTGTGAAACCGCGACACTCGGCACTCCGGAAAATGGTGTCGCGTACAAATAACTACCCGTCCCGAAGGTCTTGGTGACCCCACAACTATTCCGCGGATCTCCCGGCGCTACCAAAAGTCTGTTCAATGGGCATGCCGCACGTGCTGCATCCAACTTCATGGTGCAGGCTGGACCGAAGACACCATTCACCCCGTTCACACGACCACGAAGCCGAACGTTCAACAGGGTCTGTTGTGGGATCAAGGGTGTAAGTACCGTGTTGTACCAAGCATTGATCTTCATGTGTGCGGCGCGCGTGGCGGACGCTGGCGAAAACCCATCACTTACGTTGTGCGACCGGAACTTGCGGAAGCTGTATGTGCCGTTGGCATCGAAGATCCAGAATTCGTATCCGCTGTTCCCGGGTTGGACATTGTTCGCGCCGTTCGGCACCCACGTTGTGCTCACCGCAGCGTTCTCATGCGCGACCAGATACTTGTAGTTCAACCAGTCCAACTTATCACAACTGGAAGTGATCAAAGCATCTGCGCCGATAGGCAGACAGAACCCTTCACCTCCACTTATCGCGCTGACCGAGCCCGTACCGAAATTCGACCCATTGTCCACGATGCGTGCATTGGACAACTGTTCACGCAAGACATATCCCCCACCGGTTATACCATCTCCACCTGCGTCCAACACTCGCAACCGATAACAACCTACGGGCAGACAGCAATTCTCAGTGACCGATGCCCCGGCCGCATAATTCCCCAGTCCGACGCACACGACATCCTCGGACAGTTGAGCGATCACTTCCCATGTCGTCTCACCAGGGGCACCATCCGTGTTCAACGTGACAACTATGTTCTCCGTGCAAGGCTCGTTGTTCCCAGTGGTGAGACCTTTTGAATATCCAGCTGAAAGATCGGCTCCCTCCGTTATGAGCAAAGTATTCGAACCGCTCGATAATTCCACTCTGGCACTTGAAACAACATCACGTGCGGGATCATAGGCCTTGAACGTAAAACAACTGCCTGCTGGAAGCACCGCACTTTCATTGATCACCGAATTCGCCACTTCATAGGGTCCTCCGGATGCCACTACCGCATCGAGGGAATTGCGGATCTCCCATGTCACACTGCCCGCATCGGGACCCGTGAGGATCCGCACCGATACGGTCTGTTGAGGCGATGCGACCGGCACCTTGTCCAAGGTCTTCTGGAACACGTTACCATCCGGGTCCTGATCCGGGATCCCATTCACGCTGATGATCCTGAATTCCAACACATCGGATGGTAACACGTCGCTTACGGGCGGAAGCGCAGGCTTACGGAATTCGTCTTGAAGCATCGGTATCGCCAGGATCCAGTTGAACGTGCCCACCTGAAAACCATTCTTCCACGTTTCCACTACACACCCCACCATAGCGGCGGAACCAACGTTCTTGATCATGAGCAACGGTGTGACATCACTGGAGCAGAGGTAATCAAGGCCCTTGTAATCCAGGATCTTTGCATCGTTCGTGTTCTGCGCAGCAAGCCCCGTGACGAACAAGAATGCCAAAGGCAACAGGATGCGGGATGGAAATGAATGGGTCCTCATGAGTTCTTCGTGTTGATCGGTGATCGTACTTGTGTTCCTAGTGAAGGCAAAAGTCCAATAACGGATCAGTGATGGCAATACCCACAAAGTGGCACCTGTACAACCACGCAACCGGAAGGGCTAAAACCTTACGGAACAAAACTACCGGGTCCTAGGATGCCGTTCAATGTAACCTTTGTTCTATGCGGCGCCTTTCGAACAAAGAAGTATCGCGATCCGTCCAGCAGGTCCCGCCAGTACACCGGAGCTTTTAGAAGCTGAAGGTGATCCCACCGAGTATATTCCGGGGTGCTTGCGGATATAGACCCACAAATTCCTGCCTGCGGCCATCCAGCAAATAACTGTAGCTCCATCCGTTGCTCTCGTATAACTCGCTGAAAATATTGCGGGCCGTGATGTTGATGTCGATGTTCGATATGCCAAGGACCGATGTCAACCCAACGTTCAAACGCAGATCGTTCACCACGTACGCATCCAACGCACGATCGGCACTGCCACTGTTGTCCAGGAATTGGCGGCCTACGTATTTGGTGATCAATGAAAGTTCGGCGCTCCCCTTCATAGTGGATCGCCAGAACCGATAGCCCAGTTCGCTCCCTGCGATCAGGTCCGGGCTGAAAGCGATAGGTGCGGAACTATATGCGAAGGCTTGTTGATCTCCCGTATCCCAACTGTCCACGTATTCTGTGAAGTCCTTGATCCGGTTCTGACTGAAAGTGGCATTTCCTTTCCAACGCAGGCGCTTGGTGATCTGTGCGGCCCACGTGAATTCCACGCCGGCGCGATAACTCTTCGCCACATTGGTGCGCAACGCAGCGCCCACATCGTTCAACTCGCCGGTCAACACGAGCTGGTCCGAATAGTCCATGTAGTACCCGTTGACACTAGCGGAGAACCGTGCTGACCTGCGCTCATAGCCCAATTCGTAATCCGTGAGCTTTTCACTCGTGGGCCGACTGCTCGGTGTGGTCTCTTCGAAATCATCCCGGTTGGGTTCACGGTTCGCAACGGCAATGCTACCATAGACCCTGCCACCATCGTGGATGCGCCAGTTCACCCCGCCTTTCGGATTGAAGAACATGAAAGTGCTGTTCTGGATACTGTTGTTCTGCGCATCATCGAAGCCCAGGAAATCGTAGTTGACGGTGCGCACCTGCACATCGCCGAACACGCTGATCCGATCGCTAACGGCATAGTTCAACTTGGCGTAGACATTACCATCGGTCTTTCGCGCATCGTTGTCGTAGTAACGAAGATCATTGTTGTAGGGACCAGCGTACCGGGCCCAGATCACCTCGCCATAATGCGTGCCGGAGTAGTCGCTATAACTTCCGCCGACAATGAGCTTGTGCTTCCCGAAACCATGCGCCACGGAAGCGTTGACACCAAGCAAGGTGTTGCCCAGCCAGCGACGGATAATGAAATCGTTGGTGGCTGCGGTGTCGCTACCCAACACCACCGGGCCGGGGAAATAGCCCGGACTTGGCTCATCGGCCTTGTAGTTCTCGTAGTAGCCTTTCCCATCCACACGAAAGCCCGTTAGGTTGAAGGTCGTGTTCGTGCCGAGCTTCTCTTCAAAAAGCAATTGGTAATGCGTCTGGTCGTAGTTGTCCACTTCGTTCTTGTACGTGTATTCGTTGAAGGTGCGGTTGGTATCGATCACCTCACGCGGCACTCCGCCCCAAGCTTGGTAGGTCACTTCCTTTCCCCGGAATGTGATGAACCGCAACGAGCGCTTCTTCCCGACCCAAGCGCCTTGCAGGAAGTAGCTTTTCAGGTCCGCAGTGGCGCGGTCGATGTACCCATCGCTGGTGATGGACGAAAGTCGAATATCGAGACTGAACTTGCCTGCCCCGGCCGCCGAGCCGGGGATCAAGCCGGTTCCGGCACTCACGCTATACCGCTGCGTATTGAACGATCCACCACTGATACCGACCGATGCCCACGGGTCGCGCTTTACGGAAGTGGTGCGCAAATTCACCGTGGCACCGAAGGCTGCAGGTCCGTTCGTACTCGTGCCCACCCCACGTTGCACTTCGATATCCTCTGCGCTGCTCGCCAGGTCCGGCAGGTTCACCAGGAATGCTCCTTGGCTTTCCGCGTCGTTGAAGGGAACACCGTTCAAGGTGATGTTCGTACGGGTCGCGTCCGTGCCCCTGATGCGCATGCCTGTATAGCCGATCCCCGTCCCTGCATCGCTGGTGGTGACCACGCTGGGTTGAAGATCGAGCAAGTACGGCAGGTCGACCCCTGTGTTGATCTTTGCGATGTCGTCCTTCCCCACAATGGATTTCGCAAAGGGTGCGTCGCCCACTCGCAACGCGCTGATCTCCGCTGTACGCATCTGGATCACATCGGGCCGCATGCGGAAGATCGGATCCTCGTTCGTTCCGCTGGTGATCAGCGTATCGATCATCGCATAGCCTACATGGCTCATGCGCAACCGCTGACCTCCTGCGCCCATGTTCAACGTGAAACGACCATCGGCATCGGTGGAAGTACCGAAGGTTTGATCATCGCCCAACACGATGTTCACCGCGAACAAGGGCACATCCTCTTCACCCAATACCTGACCGGTGAAGCGTTGTTGTGCAACAGCAGCAAGCACTTGGATAAATGCGACGAGCGCGAACACGAATTTCTGCATGGTTCCTCCGTTCGATCGTCGTTGCGCGGAGGTGTCCACATTTGCGGACCTATTCCCTTCGCAGCATTACCTGCGCAGGTTCATCGGGTTTGTTCTCAGCACCTTTTGAAAAGGGCACCCCGTTGCAAGACGGGACGAAGGTAGTGGTTGAAGGATTTCCCGCCGAAGCCATGGCACCAATATGCGTTATGTGTCGGGCCTTCAGCCCTCAAATTCACAGACTATGGCCTCATCCCATGGCGTTGCCATGGGTTGGTATGTGTCGGGCCTTCAGCCCTTTTCACCCGTTCGCGGGATCGCCTTGCATGAATACATCAAGGAAGGCAGTGGCCTTGTTCATGCGTTGTTCACGGGTGCCTTCAATGATGATGTACGGCCTATCCAATTCTTTCAGGGTGTTCTCGTACACGGTGAAGAGGCGGTCCCGATCGTGTGGGTTCTCGCGCAATGGATCCGCCACCCACGGTATATCCGGCCTGCATAGGAGCCAATGGTCGTAGTGTACGGTCTGCACCAGCTTCTCCAATTGCGGATCCACGCGACCGAATTTCTCTTGGGCCCAGATCCGGATCGTGATCATATCCGTGTCGCATAGGAACAAACGAGGCAAAGGTCTTTGGCGCCGGGCCTGCTCCCTTAACACCGGTGGCGTATGCACTTCCACCTCTCGTTCTTCGGCCCAGCCGAGACCATTTTGCTCAAGTTCACGTTGTGAAATAGCGATCTCCAAGAGGTCGGCCTCCTCATATTTCCCTTCACGTTCGTCCAGGAATTCCCTGGCGACCTCTGATACCATACCACACCGGTAGTGGAACATCAGCTGTTCGCAAAGTGTTGTTTTTCCGCTGGATTCCGGCCCAACGATCGTTATCTTTCGCATGTTCCATATTACCATCTCGCAATGCAAGTGGCATATTGGGCCGAAAGTAACTTTTCATCCCACTCGGGCAGCGTTCTCAAGTTTGTGAACGTCTCTTGTTCAGATCGGAAATGTTGAACCAATACAACCACTCGAATGGAACGTAACATACTCTTCCCCCTAAGTTTCGCCATGGTGATCGCGGCGAACGCACAACCATGCCATAGGCAGGCAGGCCTCTCACCACAGCAACCAGCCACCGTTTTCCAACACATGGTGGAGGTGAATACCGAATGGAACGTTCAAGATCCCGAACTGCGATCCGATGGAACTGTGATCAGTTTCAAGAACGAAGCGGAGCGTATCGCGATGCACCTGCATTTGGTACGCGAACGACTTGCCGAAAAGACCGGCGAGGGGTTCACTGCCCATCAATTGGAGGAACGCCGAACACTCCTCCAAGAGCTGGACCGCTATGCCGACCGAGGTCGCTTTCCGCAGAACCACGTACTCCCTTTTCGCAACCCGATCTTCATTGACCCGAATGGAACGGCTTGTGCCGTAGGGCAGTTGATGATCGCGAGCGGCGCAGAGGACCTCGCAAAAAGGATCGACTCCGAAATGGAAATCGCGTACATCCGCGAAATGCATTGGCCGGAGATCGCAGCATGGGCAAGCGACAACGGGTTCTCCGGTGATGAATTGGCATGGATCCAACCCGGATACCCACCAGCCATACCTTGGGTGACACTGGGTGGCGGAACGGATGGGACGCAAGTGGATGAGCTGCTGCGACTTTCCAACGGAGATCTGGTCGTTGCCGGACAATTCTCTTATGCAGGGAATACCTTCGTTGGGAATGTGGCGCTTTGGAACGGCAGCGAATACGAACCCATGGGCCAGCTACCCGAAGGATATGTTAATGCGGCGATCGAATTCGATGGGGAGATCTACCTCGGCGGTTCATTCAATTCCGGACTTGTGGATCTGCTGAAATGGAACGATGGGACTTGGGAGGAAAGCTCGATCTTCTCTAGCAAGTATGCGGAAATCACTGCACTGCACAGTGACAACGGCATATTGACTGCTGCTGGTTCGCGATCCGGTTTCGCAGGGGTGGAATATGCCGTGATGACGTACATCAACAATACATGGAACCAAGCTGGTCTGGGCTTAAATGGACGGATAGAGACGCTCGAGACCTTCGGTCATATGCTGGTCGCCGGTGGCCAGTTCACGGATATTTACTTTTCCCAACAAAACAACATATTGCATGTGGCTCGACTCAATGATGGCACGTGGGAGCAACTTGGCGAGGGATTGAATGGAGCCGTTTATGATCTGTTGGTCTTGGGTGAAGACCTGTATGCCGCAGGCGACCTCGTCGGAGAGGTGGCAACCTATTTCGGTCTTGCACGTTTTTCCGGATTGCCAATGTCCTGGGCATCTCTATTGCCCAACATTTCGAGCTATTTCTTCTCTCCTATTGGTGGGTTGACACATATCAATGCCATGTTGGAACACGACGGCCGCATCTTCCTGGGCGGTGAATTCTCCATGTACGTGGGCATGACCATCGGGAACAACTTGGCCGTGTTCAATGGTAGCGTGGATGATGTGGAACCCTACGCCGCATTCAGCGGACCCGTCTCCGATCTGGAAATTCTAGGCACCGACCAACTGGTGGCCTGCGGTGTGATCGATGGACTTGGCAACATCGCAACCGTTGACATCACTACCGGTATCGCTGGACAAGGTGCGCCCGAGCTGGGTATTTTCCCAAATCCCACGGCAGACATGGTGACCGTGCAACTACCATCCGCTGTCTTCTCGAATGCGCCCTTGCGGATCACCGATGCCAGTGGCCGTTCCGTGAGCGTACCTCTAGAACGAACGGGCAATACGCTCCGCATCGATGCACGTGCTCTTTCCAGCGGCACCTATTTCATCGAGGTGGTTGAAGAGGCCTCGATCGTAAAAGGACGGTTCACGAAGTTGTGATCCAGCACCGCTCCGGCGAACGCCCTGTCCTTTCGGATGGGGCGTTCGTCATTGTTGAGGATCACTGATCTCCAGGATATTGCTTTTACAGCGGATCGAAATGCTCTTCGCTTATGGCTGGTAGGGTGTTTCGTCAACAAGGAACCCTGTCTTCGCGATCGGGAAAACTTCGGCTGCGACCCTTTCAGGGTCGAAAACACGATACCGAAACGCCCTACGGGCTAGATGCTGCGACCCCTTCAGGGTCGAGTCGCCTTGAACATTCCAACGCTTCCATTGTTCCTTTGTGATCGTGGAACAGTACTACTACCTCGCATTGGATGTCCTGAGCCTGGCCTTTCCGCTTGCGGCCAGCTTTGAACGGCGTTTGTTCTTCCGTTCCAAATGGCCGGGACTGTTCTTGGGCATCTTGGTAATGGCCTCGATCTTTCTGGCTTGGGATGCCGCCTTCAACATGATCGGCGTTTGGGGATTCAACCCACGCTATGTGATAGGGGTGTATTTCCTGGACCTGCCGTTGGAAGAATGGCTGTTCTTTCTCTTCATCCCTTACTCGTGCATGTTCCTCTATGAAGTGATGCGGCACTTCGTTCCCAAGGATGTCATGCGTCCTGCTGTTCGCCAATTGAGCTTCGCATTGGTCCTACTGCTTCTGATCGTTGGCCTGCTGCATTGGGACCGGCTGTACACAAGCACTACGTTCATATCCACTGCCCTTCTCCTCGCCTACCACGTTTCCATCGCAAAGGCGAAATGGCTCGGACGATTCTACATCGGCTATGTGGTCAGTCTCGTCCCCTTCCTTTTGGTGAATGGCATACTAACAGGTTGGCTTTTACCGGAACCGATCGTGTGGTACAACGATAGCGAGAACCTCGGCATACGGATCAACACCATCCCCATCGAGGATTCCGTCTATCTGATGTTGATGATGCTCATCATTCTGCCGTTCCATGAGCGAGGTGCAGAGCGTGCCGAGAGTATCAGGAAATAACTGCTTTCATCGATCCCATTTCGCGTCGCCAACGTGTGTAACCCACAACGGCCAGAACAATGTAGACCAGCATGAGAACTGCGTAGCCCTCGAAATCCATCCAGTAGTTGTAGACCACACCAACAAGATCACCCACGGTCCAGTAGATCCAATTCTCCAGCACCTTGCGGCTCATCAACCAAGTTGCCACGATCGCGAATGCGGCAATAAAGGCCTCCATCCATTGGTATTCCCCTTCCAAGCCCACCACACGCATAAGCATTACCAAGGATAGCGTGAGTGCTGAACCCGCCAGGATCACCCACATGTGTTCGATCCACCGGAGCGATGTGATGTGCTTGACCACTTCCGGACGTCCCCAATGCACCCAGCCATAGATCCCCATGGCCGCGTAGAACATGTTGAGCGCTCCCATGAGCCATGCCATCTCTGAGGCATACAACCACACGCCGATCAATGAAGCCCCGAAACCGAACAACCACCCCACGCGAATGCCGCGCCCCAGCAGTATGGTAAAGACGATGTTCCCCAGTACGGAGATCCATTCCAGGATGATGGCGAGTTGCACGGGGTGGGAGGGGTTGAAGGGGTTGAAGAGGTTGAAGAGGTTGAAGAGGTTGAAAAGGTTGAGGGTTGAGGGTTGAGGGGTTGAAGAGGTTGAGGGTTGAGGGCTTGCCTGCCGAACTTGGCTGCCGCAGGCATGTGGCATGGTTGAAGAGGTTGGGAGTTGCCATTGCCGGTTGCTCTTGCCAAATTGCCGTTAAGGCAGCGGGCATTCAACCTTTTTCAACCGCTCAACCCCTTCAACCCCTTCAACTTCATTCCCCACAGTTGCACGGCTGGCTGAAATAAACCTTGGCACTGGGCAACAACCTCTGGATACGCTCCATTTCCGGCTCGTCGAACTGGATCGCACGCAGATCCAAAAAGCGCAAGGCCTTCATGCTGGACAGCTCATCCGGAAATCCCGCCAGGTCATTGTCCCAAAGGTCCATGGACATCAGCTCTTTCAACCTGCCCATGCACGGTGGCAAACTGTCCAGTGCGTTGCGGCTCATGTCCAACCGTTTCAAATGCACCCATTTACAAACCGCTTCGGGGAACTTCTTCAACTTGTTCTTCGATGCCCGGAACTCCTGCATGTAGATGAATTCGCCCAATCGTGCGGGCAACTCCTTCAACTTGTTCCCGCTCAGGTCCAAGGCGTTCAAGTTCTTCAACAGATAAAGTTCTTCTGGAAAGGTCTTCAACTTTTCCCCTGAGAGATCGAGGCGATAGACCAGTTCGGGCTCCTTCAAGGCACGATCCAAACTCCTGTACGTGCGCATGCTGTCCAAAGCAACCGCATCCAATAATTGGGCATGCAGGGTGCCCATGGTGATCATGAACAGTTGAAAGACCAAGATGAACCTCATTGTTCCCATGCGGTACTTTTCATGCTCTGCTTGACCGTGTCTCGGTCCTTGTGTAATTGGGCCCTTAACGAGTCGAGGTCAGCGAATCGTTCGTCGGCCCGTATGCGCTCCACAAAACGTACCGAAATGGTCTCGCCATATAGATCACGGTCCAGCTCGAAGATATTCACCTCCACCACGCGATGGTGTTGCGCTCCCTCCAGGGTTGGCCGTTCGCCGATGTAGAGCATTCCGGAATGTATGCCACTGCGCAATTCCACGGTAACGGCATAGACACCATCACCGGGCACGAGTTTGTATGGGTCAATGGCACCGATATTGGCTGTTGGAAATCCCAAGGTGCGACCCAGTTGGTCCCCTTTCACCACAACGCCGGAGAGCGGGTACCGATACCCAAGCAATTCATTCGCCAAGGTGACCTGCCCGGCATGCAATGCTTCACGGACCTTGGTGCTGCTCACCTTCACGTGGTCCACCTCCTGCGCCGGGATCTCTTCCAAGTTGAAATCGAAGGCCTCGCCGAGCTGCTCCAACAACCGCAGATCTCCCTCCCTGTTGCGTCCGAAGCGATGGTCGTAGCCGATGACCAACGAATGCACACCGATGCTCCCGACCAACACATCACGTACATACTCCGTGGCATGCATGCGGGAGAACTGCCTGGAGAACGGGATCACCAACAGATGGTCCAACCCGGTCGCCTCCAGCAGAGCGATCTTTTCCGCTTGCGTGCTCAACAGCTTCAGGTCATTGTCGCTGGGGAATAACACCATGCGCGGGTGCGGGTGGAAGGTGAAGAGGACACTTTCGGCATGCTCCTTCTTCGCCAGTGCGGTAAGTCGCTCAAGGATAACACGATGTCCACGGTGGACACCATCGAACGTGCCCGTGGTGAGCACCGGACGGCGAACTTGCTTGAACGAGTCGAGGGAGGTATGGACTTGCATGGAGCGGCACAAAGATGGGGTTCATGTGAGCGAACCTGTGCATGGACCGATGTGCGGATGTACGGGAAGGATCACGGCACGTTGGTCGAATGAAGGCACTCGAAGTAACCTTAGGGCAAAACTTCACAACAGCTCTTTTCACTTCCCGACTGAACCCCTACCTTCGCGGCCGCTAAGCGGAAGGAAAACCTTCCACAAAACGCATTAAAACCCTACGCCGATAAGGCGCAAAGCATGTCCCAGCAAGTCGGAAAAGTAGTTCAGGTGATCGGGCCGGTGGTCGATGTTCGTTTCGAGGCCGGAAAGGACCTTCCCAATATCTACGATGCCTTGCACATTACCCGTGCCGATGGCAGCACCCTGGTACTCGAGGTGCAGCAATTGACCGGTGAGGACACCGTGCGCACGGTGAGCATGGAGAGCACGGACGGCCTTGCACGCGGTGTGGAGGTGATCGGCCAAGGCCAGCCCATCAGCATGCCTACGGGCGATGCCATCAAGGGGCGTCTGTTCAACGTGACCGGGAATGCCATTGACGGTATGACCGAACTGAAGGGCGGCAAGCGCGCTTCCATCCACCGCGAGGCTCCAAAATTCGAAGAACTCACCACGAGCGCCGAGATCCTCTTCACGGGGATCAAGGTGATCGACCTGATCGAGCCGTACTCCAAGGGTGGTAAGATCGGCCTGTTCGGTGGTGCCGGTGTTGGCAAGACCGTGTTGATCCAGGAGCTGATCAACAACATCGCGAAAGGCTACAGCGGTTACAGTGTATTTGCTGGTGTAGGTGAGCGTACCCGTGAAGGGAACGACCTGCTCCGCGAAATGATCGAGAGCGGCATCGTGCAGTACGGCGAGGAATTCAAACACAGCATGGAATCCGGTGGTTGGGACCTGAGCAAGGTGGACTACAAAGCGCTCGCTAACAGCCAGGCCACCTTCGTGTTCGGCCAAATGAACGAGCCTCCTGGGGCCCGTGCCCGTGTTGCTCTCAGCGGCCTTACCCTTGCGGAATATTTCCGCGATGGTGACGAGGAGAGCGGCGGTCGCGACATCCTCTTCTTCGTGGACAACATCTTCCGTTTCACCCAAGCCGGTTCCGAAGTATCCGCCCTCTTGGGTCGTATGCCTAGCGCCGTGGGTTATCAGCCTACCCTCGCCAGCGAGATGGGTGCCATGCAGGAGCGTATCACTTCCACCAAACGCGGTTCCATTACCTCCGTTCAAGCGGTATATGTGCCTGCGGATGACTTGACCGATCCCGCGCCAGCTACAACCTTCGCCCACCTTGATGCCACCACGGTATTGAGCCGGAAGATCGCCGAGTTGGGTATTTATCCTTCAGTGGATCCATTGGATAGCACAAGCCGTATCCTCACCCCGGCCATCGTGGGTGCCGTACACTACGATTGCGCCCAACGTGTGAAGGAGCTGCTCCAGCGCTACAAGGAATTGCAGGACATCATCGCCATCCTCGGGATGGACGAATTGAGCGAGGAGGATAAGTTGAGCGTGCTGCGCGCCCGTAAAGTGCAGCGCTTCCTCAGCCAGCCCTTCTTCGTGGCCGAGCAGTTCACTGGTCTGCCCGGCGTTATGGTATCCATCGAGGACACCATCAAAGGCTTCACCATGATCATGGACGGCGAAATGGATGAATACCCAGAAGCCGCCTTCAACCTGAAAGGCAAGATCGAGGACGTGATCACAGCAGGGAAAAAGATGATGGCGGAGGCCGCCAAAGGTTGAGGAGGTTGTGGGTTGTAGGTTGATATAGTTGAGGGTTGAATGCCCGCTTGGTCAACCTGCAACCCTCAACCCTCTTCAACTCTCAACTGCCTTCAACCCTCAACCTCTTCAACCCCTCAACCACCACAAAAATGCACGTCGAAATAATCACCCCCGACAAGTCCCTCTTCAAAGGTGAAGCCACCAGCGTTACCGTGCCCGGTGTGGATGGCAGCCTTGGTTTCCTGAATAACCACGCACCCTTGATCACTGTGCTCAAGGCCGGAGATGTGAAGCTGAAGACGGCCAATGGGTCCGAGGTCTTCCCTGTGAAGGGAGGCGTTGTGGAGGTGAGCAACAACACGGTGATCGTGCTGGCGGAGTAAGTCAGCTCCCCTATTTCCGCCCACATTCCGTTGGACGGGCATTCGCCTTTGGTCGATCGTTCCTTCGTGTGGTGTTCCGCCATGGCCATGACGGTCCGACCCCGCGGTTCCGCATAGATCTTTCCGTTGGCCATTTCCAAGGAATTCGGGAGGGCTTTTGGGGCTTGAAGAAAGTGTCCTGGAACACGCTTCTTCATGTCATCAACAAACGGTCGAACTGGACCGTTGACCGAGGTACCGCGAAAAAGCGATGAAAGCTTCCCGTAGATCCGGCCATCTTTTCGATCTGCCCGACATCCCGCTCGAATAACTTCTATTACTTGCCTATTATGGTCGAATTCCCCTACCATGGCTGCTTTGCGGCCAGATGCAGTGCAGTGGAATGGGCTTGCAATATGAAAAGTTCATGAATGCTTTATGATGCATTTATGTAGAGTTCATGAAATCGCTATGTAAATGTATTTTCGTCCTATCCATCGTATACATTTGGACGGTCCCACACCCAATTCATCTACAAAACGACACGTTGAAGATCCATCCCACACGTTGAAGTCGGAACACTTATCCACAACCGACAACACGTTAGCAAAACCGGCGAAGCCTTCTCCAAACCAACGACTGCAGGCCCAGTGCCTTACCACCGTACCGCTGACACGGACGTCAGTATCCCTACACAACTAACAAACCAAAACTTCAGATCATGAATTGTCGAAACTCTTCGACCTCACTGCTGCGGCAAACGCGCTGGTGGGGGAAAGCGGCACTGCTAGCCAGTGCTTTGCTCTTTGTACAGCATGCTCGGTCCCAAGGGCCTTGCGGCTCATACGGCTACAG
>Ga0335394_10001042_pt1 | contig 30844 bp, 29 predicted proteins | sample MAT03_FD_205741 | JGI IMG/M metagenome (GOLD analysis project Ga0335394, IMG submission 205741) | Freshwater microbial communities from Lake Fryxell liftoff mats and glacier meltwater in Antarctica - MAT-03 (spades assembly) (version 2) ...
GGCCATCACCGTGCACGGCGGAGCGAAGCGGTCGAGGGCGGCGATGACCAGCAGGCCCAGCGCTCCTGCTCCGAGCACCACGACGAGATCTCCTTCGGCCACCTTGGCGGCCAGCGCACCGTGCACGGCGCAGGCGGTGGGTTCGACCATCACCGCAGCCTCGTCGGACCAGTCGGCGGGAACCGGGTGCAGTTGGCTGGCGTGGGCGACCATCCGGGTCGACCACCCACCCCCGGTGTCGCAGCAGAAACCCGTCTGCAAGCCCGGCTCGATGGCGCCGAAAGCGATGCGTTCGCAGTTCCCGAGGTCACCTCGGGCGCAGGCGTCGCACACCGGGTCGATGCTGCGGGTCACGCACCCGAGCACCGGTTCCACGACCACCCGGCCGGCCGGGACCGACCCCACCGGGGCGTCGAGGTCGGCCACCACCTCGTGGCCGGGGACGAACGGGAACGAGACGATGGGCTCGAAGTACCGCGAGCTGTGGCCGTCGACCGTCGACAGATCCGAGCCGCAGATGCCGGCCAGTCGGGGCCGGATCTCCGACCATCCGGGGCCGGGCAGGTGCGGGGGGTCGAGGGAGCGCAGACGGAGAGGCCCGACCTTGGCCCCGCCGCCACCGGCGAGGCGCCCGGCGACGGTCGCGGCGGCGAAGCGGGGGAGGTTGCGCTCGAAGCGGAGAGCCTTCATGCCGTACCACCCGGTACCAGCGGATTGGCCAGGCCACCGAGTCGGGTGCGCCGGGGTCCGATGGGAACGAGTTGGCGCGGCGCACCGGGGGCCTTGGCGAAGTTCTCCACGAGCCAGCCCCGCTTACGGGCCACTGCCGCCAGGCGGGTCTCGGGGTTGACGGCGACGGGGAACCCGGAGACCTCGAGCATCGGCAGGTCGCTGGTGGAGTCGGCGTAGGCCACCGTCTCGTCGAGGTCGAGGTCGTGGGCGGCGGCGTAGTCCATGAGGATCTGGGCCCGGGTCTCACCGGTGGGGGGGACGTCGGTCAGCTCACCGTTGTAGGCGCCGCGGTGCACGCCCATCTCGGCGGCGACGATGTCGTCGAACAGCGGTGCCAGCGGCTTGACGACGAAGTCGAGCGCACCGGTTATGAGCAACGTGCGGTGCCCGGCGGCGCGGTGGGCCCGGACCCGCCGGATGGCCGCCGGGAAGGACTTGGCGATGATGAGCTGGCTGAACATCTCGGCGGCGTCCTCGTCGATCTGCTGGACCGGGGCGCCGTCGTAGCGTCGGTAGAAGAAGCGGAGGAAATCGCTGCGGTCCTTGCGGTCGAGGCTCAGCAGTGACGGCCCTTCGGCCAGCAAGGAGGCCGCGAACCGGAGCCGTTCGTCGCGGGGCATGCGGCGGGTGGCGAGGAAGGCGTAGCTGGCCACCACGTTCGACGCGATCAGGGTGTTCTCGAGATCGAAGGCGGCGAGCTGGCGCTGCGGCGCCAGCACCTGGGAGCGCAGACGTTCCTCGCGCGACGGCCCGGTACGGCCACCGGGGGTGGTGCGCACCCGGGCCTGCTGCACGACCGACGGCAGGAAGACGTTGTCCGTGAAGTCGGTCCAGTCGATGACGCGGGGGTCGAAGCAGAAGTCGCGTCGGTCGTCTTCGGTCTGGGCCTCCCAAAGTGCGAGGAGGTGGTCGAGGCCGTACAGCGCTTCGCACTCGGCGTAGGCCCCGTAGAGCTCCACGTAGCCGAGGGCCTGCTCGGCTTCCTCCCGTTTCCCCTCGAGCGAGGCCGTCCACTCGGCCTGCTTGCCCCGAAGGGGTAGTGAGCCGAGCACCCCTTCGACGCGCTCGAGCGTCTTCTGGGCCCGCTGCAGTTGGCCCTGCACCCGACCTCGACCGGGGAACGTCCACTTGGGTACGACGATCGGTTGGCCTTTGGCGTCGTACAAGGGGTGCTCGAGGAACCAGTTGCTGACCAGGTCGACCAACCGGCGGTAGCGCAGCGGGTTCTGTGAGCCGGACGCGACCTGGATGACCTCGACGTCGGGTTCGGGGCCCTTGGCCGCCACCGCGATGATGGCGGCCGACACCAGGTCCACCGGGATCACGTCGACGATCCCCTCGGGAACGCCGGGGAACTCCTTCAGCAGGCCTCGGGCGTAGCTGATGATGACCGGGTCGGCCATCCGGAACCCCCGGATCCAGCCCGGTCGGGGCTCGGCCAGGGCCGTCTCGATGATCGACGGGCGCACGATGCTCACGGGCACGTCGCCTCGGGTCTCGACGAGGGCCCGTTCGCCGAGGGCCTTGGTGTAGGCGTAGGCATCGGGCCAGCCGAGCGACGCCGCCCGGGCCCGACCGGCCTCGACCATGCGGTCGCCCACCCAGCGGGTTCGGTTCTGCTCGGTGCGATCGGCCAGGGCCGGGGTACCGGCCGCACCCAGTGCTCGTCGGGCCTTGGCCCGGAACTCGGTGAGCATCTCGGGGGTGCGACTGCGGGCCTCGGCGTCGCGCCGGGCTCGCCGGGCTCCTTCGACCTCGGCGCGCCAGTCGACGTCCACGAAGAACGGGCTCTCGTCGACGAGCTGCTCCGGCGCCGCGCCGCGTCGGTTGCCGGCCACGTAGCAGGTGGAGACCGCCACCAGGTGGGGGGTCACCCCGAGGTCGGCGAGGGTGGCCGCGATCCGACTGGGTCCGAGCAGGTTCACCTCGACCGCGCCGTCGAGCGGTGAATCGAAGCTCACGGTGGCGGCGGAGTGGATGACGGTGTGGCACGAGGCCAGCGCCGCTCGCCCGGCCTCGTCGAGCCCCAGTCCGTCGCGACTCACGTCGCCGGCCACCGCAGTGACACGCCGGGCTGTCATCTCGGCGAACCCGTCCTTGCCGAGCTCGTCGCGGAGCCGGTCGAAGGCGTCGTTCTTCAGGATCTCGCGGGCCACGCGCTGCTGCACGGTCGAGCGCTTCCCCGGTCGGACGAGCAGGACGATCTCGCAGTCGGGTACGGCGCGCAGGAGTCGTTCGAGCAGGTTGGTGCCTAGGAAACCGGTGGTGCCGGTGATGAACAGACGCTTCCCGGCGAGCGACTCACGGATCACGGAGAATGTCTACCACTTGGTAAGTGATTGGTCTAGCATGGGCCTGTGGCCACGACGGTGGAGCCAACGAGATCGGGTGGAGCCAGGGCGGCGCGTACCCGCGAGACCGAGGACCGCATCCTGGCGGCGGCGCTCCAGTCGTTCGGGGGCAAGGGTTTCGAGGCGACGTCGCTCGACCAGGTGGCGGCCGAACTCGGAGTCACGAAGCAGACGATCCTCTACCACTACCCGTCGAAGGCCGCCCTGCTCGACGCGGTGATCGACCGGGCCTCGGCCGACCTCGTGACGACCTTCGATGACGCCCTCGCCCCGGCCGGGCCGGGCTGGGAGCGCGTCGAGGCCGTGGTGCGCTCGGTGTTCCGCCTCGCCCTGCGCCGCCCCGAGCTCCTCGGCCTGTTGCGCGAAGTGAGTCGGCTCGGACCACCGGCCGCCACCCGGGTGGCCCACAACCTCGACGTCCTCGTGGTGCGGGCCCGGGCGTTCCTCGAGGTCGAGATGGACGCCGGGAACGTCCGCCGTAGCGATCCCAATCTCCTGCTCGTCTCGGCCTACTCGACCGTCATCGGGGTGGCCACCGAGGTCGAGGTGTTGCGAGCCGTGGGCATCGAGCCCACGCTTCGGTCCACGGTCCGGCGCCGCCAGGAGCTACTGGCCTTCCTGCGTTCCGCCCTCGTCGGCGGCTGACCCCCGCACATGAATCGCAGGAACTGATCAGGGGTGGGCGACGAGGGTGACGGCCCCACATCGCTCGACGGCCTGCCGGAAGAACTGATCGTTGTCCCGCGAGATGGCCCGATGCACGGGCCCTTCGAGGGTCTTGCGCAGGATCGGGTTGAACGCCTCGTAGGTCTCTCCGAAGACGAGCCGCGTGTTGCCTCCCTCGACGGCGGTCAGTTCGTACCAGCCCTCGGCGCGTGACCACAGTGGTTTGCCGACCGCCATGTAGTGGGAGTACTCGTTCACCCGGGACTCGGTCACGCACTCCCACGACCGGCCCACGCCACCGGAGAGCAGCCACTTCGGCACCCGGAAGGTGCAGTGACGCACCAGACCCTTCCCGGTCTCGTCGCCCTCCTGGATGATCTCGATCCGACCTCCCGCGTACTCGATGACACGGGGTCCCTCACGCGCGTGTTGGTGCGGTGGGTGCAGGGTCGCCCAGATCTTCTCGGGCGTGGCTTCGACCAGATACTCGAGCGTGTGTGATTGCATTCGGCCCCCCCGGTGATCGTTCCCACCCCGGCGGGAACCCGCAATCGGCGCGGATGGGTGCAGTATGGCCGGATGGCCGAGGCGCCGCCCGCACGGCGGGCCCGGCGTCAGGTGGTGTTCGCCCCGGCGGCGGGCACGCGGACCCGCACGGCCTCGATTCGCCCGGCTCGGTTGGTCATCGTCTTGGCCGGGTTCGTCGAGAGCCCGGTGGTGATGAAGAGGGTCCGTCGGTCGGAACCACCGAGAACGCACGAGAAGGCCGAACGGTCGCCCGTCGACACCCAGTCGACGGTGCCTTCGGCGGGCACGATCCGCATCACCCCGTTGTAGACCGGGTCGGCCACCCACAACGCGCCCTCGGCGTCGAGACAGATCCCGTCGGGGACATTGGGGCGCAGGTCCGCCCAGACCCGGGCGTTGCTGAGGGAACCATCGGACTCGAGGTCGTAGGCCGAGATGCGCTGGCCGAAGGTTTCGGCCACGAGCAGGGCCGGGAGGCCTTCGGGCTGGTCGAGCACGGTGGCGCCGTTGGGGAACAGCAACTGCTCGGCCACGACCCAGGCCTCGCCGTCGGGCTCGATGCACACCATCCGGGCGCCGGCGGGTTCGTCGCCGCGCTCGGCGTCGTGGCCGTAGTTGCCCACGTAGGCTCGCCCTTGCGGCGTGACGACCATGTCGTTCCAGGGGTGGAGGGAGAACCGCTCGAGGTCGGCGACCTCGGTGAGACCGTCGTCGTCGAGGCGGAGCAGTGCGTGCCCGAGCATCGAGACGACGAGGAGGCGTCCGTCGGGCAGCCAGCCCAGCCCGCCCGGTTGGTCGTCGATCGTGATGACCGGTTCGGCCTGCCCGTCCTCGGTCATCGCCCACACGCGACCGTCGTGCATGTCGGAGAACCACAGCCGCCCCTCGTGCCAGCGCGGGCACTTGGGCAAGGCGAGCCCGTCGAGCATGACCGTCGGGCGGACCGATTCGCTCACGAGGGCCAACCCTTGTGGCGGTGGCGTTCGAGGGCCAGAGCGACGAGTTCTTCGAGCAACGCCGTGTAGGTGAGCCCTGATGCCTGCCAAAGCCGAGGGAACATCGAGATCGGCGTGAAGCCGGGAATGGTGTTCATCTCGTTCAACAGCAGACCACGTCCGCCGGCCTCGTAGAAGAAGTCGACTCGGGCCAGGCCCTCGCCCCGCAGTCCCGTGAACGTTCGACAGGCCAGCGCCCGCACCTCGTCGGCGACCTCGGGCGGAAGCGGGGCCGGTACCCGCAGCTCGGCCACCCCGTCGGCGTACTTGTCGGCGTAGTCGTAGAACTCGGCGCCGGGAACGATCTCACCGGGGACGGACGCCCGAGGTGCGGTGGTGTGGCCGAGGACGGCCACCTCGATCTCCCGGCCGGCGACGTACTCCTCGACGACGATCCACTCATCGTGCTCGAGGGCTGTGAGCAGCGCGGTGCCGACTCCCACCTCGTCGATGGCCTTCGAGACCCCGATCGACGAGCCCATGTTGGCCGGCTTGACGAAGAGGGGCAGGGCGAGATCGTCGACCAGGCTGGCCGCCAGCTCGGGGCGGACCGACGCCGCGGTGCCCGGGTCGAGCACCTCGCTGCGATGCAGGCCGCGCCAGCGGGCCTGCGGGATGTCGAGGGCGGCGGCCAGGTGCTTGGCCACGACTTTGTCCATGGCCACGGCCGAGCCGAGCACCCCGCTGCCGACGTAGGCGACGCCGGCGAGCTCGAGCAGACCCTGGACGGTGCCGTCCTCGCCCATCGGACCGTGGAGCAGCGGCAGCACCACCACCGGCGTGGCGTCGTCGATGGCGTCCAGTGGGGAAGCGGCGGCCCCGGCGAGCATCGGCAGCGGGTCGATACGCGGGCCGGCGACATCGAGCGACTCACCGAGCGTGTCGAGATCGCCTCCGGCGAGCAGGGCGCGGGCGGCCTCCTCGGCCACCATCCAGGTGCCGTCGCGACCGATCCCGACCGGGACGACCTCGAACCGCTCCCGGTCGAGCGCGGCCAGGACGTGGCGGGCGGTCACCCTTGACACGTCGTGCTCGGCCGACTGGCCCCCGAACAGCACGACGAGCCGGATTCGTGGCGTGGCACGTGGCTCCGGCGAGGTGGGCATGACCACCGAACCTACCGCCGCCGCCGGTGGCGCCGAGGCCGTCGGGACGATCGGTACGGTGACGGTGGTGAGGTTCCGCGCATCCGAGATCGCCGAGGCCGTGGACGGCGTGCTCCACGGCGACGACACCGGGGTGGATGGCGCGTCGATCGATTCCCGCACGCTCTCGCCCGGGCAGTTGTTCGTTCCCGTCGTCGGGGTTCGCGACGGCCACGATTTCCTGGTGTCGGCGGTGACCGCCGGCGCCGGCGCCGTCCTGAGTGCTCGGGGGCCGGTGGACGGTGTCGCCACGGTGGTGGTCGACGACGCCGAGGCGGCCCTGGTCCGGCTCGGGCACCACGCCCGCGGCCGGCTCCCCGAACGCGTGGTGGGCATCACCGGATCGGTGGGGAAGACCTCGACCAAGGATCTCTGCGCCGTTGCGCTGGCCACCCGGTTTCGGGTGTCAGCCAGCCAGAAGAGCTTCAACAACGAGCTCGGGGTGCCGCTCACGCTCACCAACGCCGCCGACGACACCGAGGTCACCGTCCTGGAGATGGGGGCCAGGGGTCGGGGTCACATCGCCGCGCTGTGCGCAGTGGGCCGGCCGACGATCGCCGTCGTGACCGCGGTGGAACTCGTGCACGCCGAACTCATGGGTGACCTCGACGGGATCGCCCTGACGAAGGGTGAGCTTCCCGAGTCGTTGCCGCCGGACGGTGTGGCCGTGCTGAACGCGGCCTACGAACGGGTGGCGGCGATGGCGGCGCGCACCACCGCCCGGGTCGTGCGCTACGGCACCGCCGACAGTGACGTCCGGGCGACGGGGGTCGTCGTCGACGACGAGCTTCGGGCCCGGTTCCGCCTCGAGACGGAGTGGGGCGCGGCCGACGTGCGCCTCGGCGTTCGTGGCGCCCACCAGGTGGACAATGCCCTGGCCGCCGCGGCCGTGGCCCTGGTGTGTGGGGTGCCGGTCGACGACGTCGCCGCCGGTCTGGCCGTCGGCGAGCTGTCGCCCTGGCGCATGGACCTGGGCACGGCCACGAGTGGCGCCCGGATCCTCAACGATGCCTACAACGCCAGCCCCGCGTCGGTGGCGGCGGCGCTGCAGTCGTTGGTCTCGCTTCGCGTGTCGCGCTTCCACGCCGTGTTGGGACCGATGGCCGAGCTCGGTGACGAGGGTCCGGCCGAGCACCGGCGGATCGCGGCGTTGGCGCAGTCGCTCGGCGTGGCGGTGGTGGCTTTTCGCACCGACGAGTACGGCCTCCCCCCGGTGGCCGACGTCGACGAGGCCCTGGCCGCGCTCGGGCCCCTCGACCGCGGGGACGCGGTGCTGGTGAAGGGCAGCCGGGTGGCCGGGCTCGAGCTGTTGGCCGAGGTTCTGCTCAGCTGACCAACGGCCCGGGGTCGTCGGCCGGGGGGCGAAGATCGGCGAACCAGGCCAGGAAGGCGGCCATGGCCGCACCGATGAGCACGATCACCGTCACGTTGCTGTTGTCGACCACCCAGCCGGCGACGAGGCCGCCGATGGGCACGGTGCCTCCGAAGGCCATCATCCACACGGCCAGCACCCTTCCCCGAACTCGGTCGTCGAGGCGGCGTTGCAACACGGTTGACAGCGACGTGATGGCTGCGAAGTAGCAGAACCCGAGCACGAGGCCCACCGGGTAGGCGAGGGCGGGGCTGCGCACCAGCCCGTAGACGGCGAGGAAGAAGGCGAACCCGGCCATGGCGATCTGCAGCACCCGCTCGAGCGACTTCGAGGCGAACACACTGCCGATCGACAGGGCCCCGGCCAGAGCGCCCACGCCGAAGACGGCGTACAGCACGCCGTAGGCCGCGCTCTTGGGGGCGATCGAGAAGTTGTCGGCCGCCAACACCGGCATCTGGGTGAGGAAGGTGAGAGAGAAGAACGAGAAGAGGGCGATGGTGATGATGGCCTTGCCGACGACGGGGTCGTGGCGGGCCACGGTGAAGCCGCCGATGAGTCGCTTGAGGCCGACGGCGTCGGTGGCCGAGCGCAGGACGCGGGGGACGTCGATGCGCAGCATGGCGACCACGATGAACAGGTAGGTGACGGCGTTGATGAGGAACACCCACTGGGCCCCCACGGTGGCGTAGAGCACCCCGCCCAGCGCCGGTCCGACGATGCGCGACAGGTTCATGTTGGCGGAGTTGAGCGCGACGGCTCCGCTGAGGTCGCGGCGCGGTACGAGGTTGGGCAGCAGCGAAGCGAACGTTGGGGCCTGCAACGCGTTGCCGGTGCCGATGAGGAAGGCCACGACGAACAGGCCCACCTCCGACGGGTCGCTGCCGGCCACGAGGAGAGCCAGGACCACCGAGAACACCATCTGTTCGATGGCCATGGCGATGATGACCTTGCGGCGGTCGAAGGTGTCGGCCAGCGCGCCCCCGACCAGCGAGAACAGCAGCAGTGGGCCGAGGGTGGCGAAGGCGATGAGCCCCACGAAGCCGGCGCTGCCGGTGAGCTCGTAGGCGAAGGCGGCCAGGACCACGTTCTGCATCCACGTGCCGATGTTGCTGAGCACCGAGCCGGTGAACACGATGCCGAACTGGCGGTTCGACAGCGCCGAGCGGATCGGCCCCGTGATCGGGCGGTCGCCTTCCTCGAGGGCCTCCTCGGCGTCCTCGACGACGAACGGCACCGGGGGTTCGTCGTCGGGGGCCGGGCCGGGGGGGCCGTCGCGGTCGAGCATGGCCCTGTCAGGGTACGAGCGGCCCCGGCGATGGTGCGAAACGACCGTGTTTCGTTTCGAAGCTCGCCCGGAAGCGGGCCGCCACCCCCTCGACCTCGCCTTGGTGCGGCCGAACCCGGTGTCGGACCGGCGTCTCGTGGAGAGACGACCTCGGTGCCTGAACCTTGGTTCGCATCGGCGGGGAGGGGGTGGCGACCACGGCCGTCACGACCTCAGGGCGTCACTGTCCGCCCGCCGACGGGAACTGTCAAGCGTCGCTCTGCCGGTGCGGCGCGAAAGCTCGCGATCGGCTCGAGTGCCAGTGGGGTTCCGGGGTGCGCCGAATCAAACGCTGGTGGGGCGCATCTCGGGGCAGGCGTCCGGATCGGGCTCGAGGGGTGGGCCCTCGACGGCGCAGTGCATGACCCGCCGGGGTCGACCAACGGCGGTGCGGCGACGGGGAAGACCGACGGCGTTGATCACGGCACCGGTGACGGCCAGGCCGGCGGCGATGACCATCCCCTGACGGAAGGCCTCGCTCACCTCGGCCGGCCCGACGGCGACGCTGAGGCCCGTGGCGACGGGGACGATGGCGATGGCCAGGAGCTGCCCTGTGCGGGCGACCGCATTGTTCACTCCCGAGGCCGTGCTGATGTGGTCGCTGTCGACCGAGCCCATCACCGTGGCGACGAGGGGAGGCACGAGGGCCACGAATCCGAAGCCCATGAGGATCGCACCAGGGAGCACGTCGGTGAGGTACCGGACCTGGTCGTCGATCCGGGAGAGCAGGAGCAGTCCCGCCCCGGCCAGCAGAGGACCGGCGATCAACTGGGGCCGGGGGCCGATGCGCTGGGCCAAGGCGCCGGACCGACCCGACAGGAGGAACATGATGAGCGTGGCCGGCAGCAGGGCCGAGCCGGCGGCAGTGGCCGACCATCCGCTGGTGACCTGGAGTTGGTACACCAGGAACAGGAACTCAGTGGCGAACGCCCCATAGATCACGAAGGTCGCGATGTTCGTGGTCGTGAACACACGCGAGCGGAACATCGACGGTGCCACGAGGGGTTCGGAGGTTCGGATCTGGCGCACCACGAAGGCGCCCAGGAGGGCGATCGAGGCCATCCCGGGCCCGATGACCCTCGGCGCGGCCCAGGAGGCCGAGCCCATCTCGGTGAGCGACCACGTGAGCCCCCCGAGGCCCAACGTGACGAGCACGGCGCCGATGATGTCGAAGTGGCGAGCGCGGACCGTGCTGACCGTCTCCGGGATGGACGTGACCGTCAGGATGATGACGACGGCGGCCAGCGGGAGGTTGAGCAGGAATGCCCATCGCCAGCCGGGGCCGTCGACGACGGCGCCACCGACGAATGGGCCGACCGCAGCTGCGAGCCCGCCGATACCCGACCACAGTCCGACGGCGCGGGCCCGTTCGTCTTTGCGGAGACTGGCCTCGATGATGGCGAGCGACCCGGGGGTGAGCAGGGCGGCGCCGATGCCCTGCAAGACCCGGGCGGCGATCAGCAGGGGGGCGGTCGGTGCGAGCGCGCACAGCAGGGAGGCCAGCGCGAACCAGACGCAGCCGACCAGGAACACTCGGCGTCGTCCGTAACGATCGCCGAGAGCGCCACCGAGCAGGATCAGCGCGGCGAGAGGGAGCATGTACCCCGTGAGCACCCACTGCAGGTCGCTCACCTCGGCGCCCAGGTCGCTTCCGATGCGGGGTAGGGCGACGTTGGCGACGGTGGCGTCGAGCATCGTCATCGAGCTACCCAGGACCGTGGCGCCCAGCAGCGCTCGTCCCCTCGGGGACCGAAGCTCGATCAGTTCCCCCTCGACGGGCATTGCGGCAGGTTAGGGCCGCGTCGGCCGAATCGTGCTGGGTCGATCGGCGATCCCGTCGACCCTGCCGGATGGCGAAGAGGGTGCTAGTCGATGACCAGGCGGGCCGCGCCCGAGCCGCTGACCAACGAGCCGTCGCTGAGGCCCGGGAGGGCCTTGGCGAAGACGTACGGGACCCGCCGTACGAGGCGCACCTCCACGGTGCCGTCCGCGTCCACCACCACCTCGGGCGGGGCCGCCAGGCGGTCGAGGAGGCCCTTGGCGTCGAGGGAGGCGACGACGGCCTCGCGGGCCCGGTCGGGGTCGAGCACCACGCCCCGTCCGGAGCGCAGGGCCGACTGGTCGATGCCGTAGGTGCTGGCGTCGTTGGCCGCATCGCCGGCGGCGGCGATGAGCTCACGTTGGCCCAGGCGCACCGCGGTCAGGTCGACGGTGATCGCGCCGAGGACGAGCACGATCATGATGGCGGCGGGCATGAGCATCAGCACGCTGCCCTGCTCTCGTCGTCGCCCTGGGCCAACCGGAGTGTTCTGCCGTCTCAACATTCTGCTGCTCCCGGGAGCCCCGATCGGTAGGGGTCGACGATCTCGGACTGGGTGGCCGACACCTCGAAGGCGTCGCCGTAGCCCCCGATGAAGGGGAGGGTCAGGGCGGCGACCGGGTACCGCACGGTCACCACCGCCCGGGTGCAGCGGGCGTACGGGCGGTCGTCGGCGTGGCGTACCTCGACGGAGGCCCTCGTGCCACGACGCCCGTGTCCATCGATGGCCGCCCGGGCGGAACGGTCGGCCCGGACCAGCGCGTCAGCGGCGTCGTCGGCCTCGACGTAGGCGCGCACGGCTTCACGGGCGGCGCTGGTGGCGGCCATCTTGGCGTCGACCACCCCCCAGGCGTTGGCGACGAGGAGCGAACCGACGACAAAGACGAGGAGCCCGAAGGGGAGGACCTCGATCCCGCCCACCTGCCCGGCGTCGGAAGCGCCGCGCCGCCCGTTGGATCCGAGCCTTTGCCGGTCCCGTGGCCACCTGGTCATCGGGGCTCCTCGATGCGGACGCGAACCGTGCGCTCGATCGTCGACGGGCCCGGGCCGCGCAGGGCGTTCCACAGGAAGCTCGGTGGTCGGGCCCGGATGGTCAGGGCAACGTCGTCGATCGTGCTGGCCGACCAGTCCAGGTCCACCTGCTCGCCGAATCGCCCCAGCAGCTCGCGCACCTCGGCCTCCGCCACCGCTCGGGCCCTCGCCCGGGCTTCGGGGTCGCCCTGTTCGACGCGGGCTCCGGCCACCTGCCTGGCGCCCTCGTGGGCGGCGTCGGTGACCACCGACCGGGTGTAGAGGCCGAGCAGCGTCTGCACGGCGAAGAGCATCAGGGCGAGGAAGACCAGGAGGCCGGCGATCATGCTGATCAACCCGGTCCCGTCGTCACGCCACGTCGTCCGTCCCCGGGCCCGGCCGAGGTCGGGCGGTCGCCTCCCGCTCACTCCGACCCGATCTGCTCGATCTTGTCGTTCGTGGTGGCCTCGGTGGACTTCCACATCTGCTGGAAGCCCACCCACATGGCCGCCCCCAGGAACGCCATGATGAGCACGGCGATGGCGGCGGAGATGACGCCTTCGCCGACGTCGCTCCTCAACCGTCGGGAGCGGGGGCCCTGGACCCTCGGATGGGGGGCCCGGAGGGACTGTACGTGAGCCATCGCCCACTGCACTCCGAGGAGAGTCGACCTGTCGATCGATGTCGGTTGCATTGGAAACTGCCTTCTGTTGGTGGGATGGGTTTCGTTCGGGGGGAGGTCCGGCTAGCCGCTGGTGAACATCTGCATCGCCTCGACGAAGGGAACGGCGAGGAACAACACGCCGGGAACGAGCGTGGCCACCGTCACGGGGATCCAGACCTGCTGGCTGCGCCGCTCGATCGCCTCTATGAGCTCGCGGTGCACCTCGGCGCGGATCGCTCGAGCCTCCTCGGATATGAGGTGGCCGAGATCGGTCGCCTCGCGGTTGAGGGCCAGCACACCGACGAGGCGCTCCACTGCGGGCACTCTCGCCACGTCGGCCCACTCGCGGAGCGCGGTGGCGTCGTCGAGTCCCTGCTGAATCCGGCTGACCACGGTGCCCAGGTCCGTGGCGACCGCCCCGTGGCTGCGTCGAGTGAGACGGGTCAGGGCCGAGCCGAGCGAGAACCCGGCCGAGAGCAGCATCCCGAGCTGCTCGCTGACCACGGGCAGCTCGAGGAAGAGGCGGCGCTGCCATGCCGCGTTCTCGCGTCCCAGTTGCTGTTCGAGGACCAGGAAGGCCAGGAGCGGTGCTCCCAGTACCGCCAACACCACCATGGGGACCGGCGGGCGGACCACGGCGGTGCCGAGGATCGTGAGGGCCAGCGCCGCGACCATCCATCCGAGCTGGCGCAGACGGAACGAAGTGGGATCGAGTCGGGAGTGGATGCGTCGGAGGCGCAGCGCCAGCTCTTCGGAGACTCCGAACAGCCGGGCGACCGTCGATCCGTAGGAGCGGGCGATGGGCCCGAGGACCGTGGCGAGGGATCCGGTCCAGCTCGCCGCCCGTACGTTGCGACCCGGTCGCGCTTCGGCCCCGGGAAGGTACGGGCCGAGGCGGTCGGGCAGGCCGACGCGGCGCACCCAACGCAGCTCACCCAGGAGGAGCGTCAGCCCGGCCCAGAGGGCGAGCGTGGCCGGGACGAACAGGCGGATCACCGGGCGAACACCCGCTCTTCGCCGGGAAGGCGCAGCATGCGGCCCGCCCACACCCAGCAGACTCCGATGATGGCGATGGCGGTGAGGACGGCGACCTGACCGAGTGCGGTCTGGTAGGCCGCCCGGCCGTTGCCCACGGAGAGGCCCGCCGCCGCCATGCCCAGCGGGACGAGCAGGACGAAGCGGCGGGCGAATCGGACGCCGGCCTGGCGGGCTCGCGTGTCCTTGCGGTACCGCGTGTCCTGGCGGCGATCCTCGGCCAGGTCGGCCAACCGGCGGTCCACATCGGTTCCGCCCAGCTCGTGCGCGATGAGAAGCGTTTCGCACGTGGCATCGCAGGTCGGGTCAGCCATCTGGTCGCGGAGAACCCGGAGGGTGCGCTCGAAGTCGGTGGTGAGGAGCCATTCGCGCTGGGCGGCGGCGAAGGCCGGACGCAACTCGACCGGGCCCGACGCTCCCACCTCGAAGAGGGCCTGGGGGATGGAGCGACCCACCGATGCGGTGAGGATGCGCAGCTCCTCGATCATCCGTGGCCAGCCGTCCTGCGCCGCGGCGCGAGCGGTGGTCCGTCGCTGGCGGTACGCGGCGACGGGGAACGACGCGGCGAAGGCTCCACCGACCAGGGCGGGGAGCGGGCTGGCGAAGAGCACCAGGGTGAGGGTGGCGCCAAGAGCGAAGACCACTCCGAGAACGGCCATGAACTCGCCGATGGCCACGTGGCCGAGCCCGGATTGGGCCAGCCACTCCTGCGCCCGTCCCCGCACGGATGCTCGGGGCCCGGTTCGACCGGTCCCGAGCCGGGTGCCGCGCCATCCCAGCGCCATCGAGGTGTACAGCAGGTACACGCCGAAGGCGGCGGTCAGGGCCACCAGAGCCGCGGTCACCGCTGCTCCTGTGGTGGCCCGACCCGATGGGCGCCCACGGTCTGGAGCCAGGCGGCGAGGTTCTCGCCGCGCCCCGCAACGGCGCCGCCCACCCTCACCGGGACGTTGCCGGACCATTGCAGTGGCTCGTCATAGGCTTTTCGGGCGAACACGTCGGTGGTGGTGAAGGCGATGGTGTCGGCCCCACCGGTGAGGTCCTCGACCGCCATGACCTCCATGACGCGCGGGCCGTCGGGGCCCCGCTCGCTGTAGACGACGAGGTCGATGGCCTCGCTCACCAGGGCCGTGAGCGCAGCGTGAGGCATGTTGCTCGAGGCCTCGGAGAGCTGGGCGAGGAAGCGGAGCCTCGACAGGGCCTGGCGGGCGTGACCGGCGTGGATCGTGGTGAAGCCATTCACTCCCGAGCTCAGAGTGAGCAGTAGCGGCAAAGCTTCTCTGTCGCGGACCTCCCCGACGATGGCTACGTCGGGCGCCATCCGCAGGAAGCCCGAGACGAGTCGTCGCAGGTCGATCTCGGGTCGGTCGGGGCGACCCGGGCGGGTCTGCATCTGGGCCACGTTGGGCAGCGGCGCGTCGATCTCGAACACCTCTTCGGCGATCACCACCCGAAGCGACGGATCGAGCTCGCCTGCGCAACAGGAGAGCAGCGTGGTCTTTCCGGAACCCGGGGCGCCGGCGAAGACGATCGACAGGCCGGACCGTACGGCCATGGTCAGGAACGTCGCCACCTCCGCGCTCAGGGTGTTTCGTTCGACGAGCTGGTCGAGGCGGCTGAACGGCACGCCGGTGAAGCGGCGCACGTTGACCATCATGTGCCCGCCGCGGCTCAGGTCGCCGTGCACGATGTGCACCCGGGAGCCGTCGTCGAGCTGAGCGTCCTGCAGCCCTTCGGTCGGGTCGAGCTTGCGGTGGCTCACCGTCGATTCGTCGAGCAGCTTCGTGAGGGTTCGCACGACGTGGGCGTCGTCGTGGAAGGTCTCGTGGTGGTAGCCCGACGGGCCACGATGGCGCTTCACGAAGATCGACTCGGGAGCGTTGATCTCGATCTCCCACACATCGGGATCGGTGAGCAGCTCGGTGAGGGGGCCGTGCAGGGCCAGGTTCCGCCACGCCCGGTCGGCCACCAGCGTGGGGTTGGCCAGGGCATGGGGTCGGCGCCCCCGACGGACGTCGTCGTCCCATCGCTCGAGCTCTTCGTCGATCAGTGATCGGAGCCCGAGATGGCCGGTGACACTGTTCATGTCCAGGGCAACCTCCTTGGCCCGGTCCTGGACTGCCCGTTCGATCAGCGCCAGGGGGGCCTCGGGCTCCGTGGTGGGGCCCTTGTCGAAGGCCATGGTGGTCATGCTCCGCTCCCGCTCCCGCTGACGTGGCCGGCCCGCACCGCCACGCTGACGAGTCCCGGGGCGGGCTCCGAGGAACGGTGGAAGACCCGATCGAGGAGGGCCGACGTGGCCGACGCCAGCGGGTCGGTGAGGGCCGACGGAAGGCGAACGGCGTCTCGTTGCAGGCCGTCGAGGTCCTTGCGGTGGGGGAGGAACAGTGGGGAGGACGTCAGTCCCTCGCTCGCCGGCCGGAGCAGATCGTCGACGGCCCGGGTGAGCTCGGCGCGCCGTCGGGGCGATCGGGGGGCCATGGTCAGCACTGGGAGGAGCCGGTCCGGGTCGACGCCGTGGTCGAGGAGAGCCCCGATCCCCCGCACCAGCCGGTGCAGACCGGTGACGGACGGGACGGCGGTCACCAGGACCAGGTCGGCGGAACGGGTCAGATGTCGGGCCAGGAGGTTGCGGTCCTCCACGTCGGTCGAGCCCGTGAGGTTCTCGCCCTCCACATCACCGTCGACATCAGCCACGGTGAGCGAGTAGGCCCTGCGCACCGAGACCATGGCCGCTTCCACGGCGCGGGGCCGCAGCATCGTCCAATCACGGTGACGGCGAAGGCCGAGGAGCAGGTCGTAGCCCCGGTCGGCGCACCGCCAGGTGAGGCCTCGGGTCTGCTCACGGTCGAGTTCGCCGGATCGGTGGGCCTCCACGAGCTCCTGAAGCCCGGGAACCACGTCGCCGGTGTCGTGGAGGAGGGCCTGGGTGGCATCGAGGGCGGCGTCGGCCAGCACGACCCGGCCGCCGAACGACGGATCGGTGGCCAGCCCCTGCGCCAGCGCCGCCGCCACCGTCGAGGTACCCGATCCCCCGGCACCGGTGACGGTGACGAGTCGGCCTTCCCACGTCCCGCTCTCGAGGGTGGCGGCCAGATCGGCGCCGCTCCCGGGGAGCCGCACGACCGGCGCGGCACAGGAGCGCAGCACCGAGAGCAGGGCGTCACGGTGCAAGGGCTCGTCGACGACTGCCGCAGCACCCAGGGCCACCCAGTCACGCCGGTGCGAGCCCTCGGTGACGACGATGGTGGCGCAACCCACCCGGCGGGCGGCGTCGATGAGGTCACGGTCGAGGCCGGGCGCGGCATGGTCGACCAGCAACGCCGACCAGGCCCGACCGTCGTCGAGGCGCGCCCGGAGCTCGTCGGCGGAGACGCAGCGAACGAAGTCCGCAGGGAGCGACGCCGACGTGGCCCACCGTCCGACTTCGGTGAACCACGGTGCCCGGGGACGAGCGAGGCCCAGCAGCGGATAGTGCTCGTTCGTCATGCGCCCGCTCCCGTGGTCGTGCCGCCGGCCGAGGACGGTGCTGACGAAGGTCGCGGAGGAGTTGTGGCGCGATCGCGCGTCGCCGCGACCTCGTCGGCGCGGGTGGCCCGGATCACCGTGAGCTCGGCGACCTGAGCGGCGTGGGCCGCGTCGAGCACCGAGTCCGGTGATTCCAGGCCCACGGTGAGTACGAGGTTGCCCCCACCGATGGTGCCCTTGCCGTTGGCCTGCACCTTGACCACCGTGGCCAGGCGGGCGAGCACCGACGTGGTGGCGTCAGCTCCGCTTCCGTAGGTGGCCAGCAGGTCGACGGTCTCGCCCGGCCGGAGGTCGCCGTCGAGGGCTCGCTCGCGGTCGACCGGGAACGAGAACTCGTGGCCGGCCGGGCGGTTGCGGCCGTCGGTGAGCACGGCGCTGCGTTGCACCAACTCGTCGGCCTGCAGCGGCGCCAGCGTGATGGCTCCCACGAGGTCGTCGACGGCCACGAACCCGCTCTGGGCGGTGCCCGCGGGCAGGTCGACCGGTTCGGCGACGAGATCGGCAGCGGTGAGCCGGTGTCCGGCCGGGAGGTCGGTGCGCACCGCCACCGCCCGCAGGGGAGGGCCGGTCTCGGCGCCGGCATAGGCCGCGAACACGGCGACCGCGGCCGCCGTGACCAGGAGACCACCGACGAGCGCACGCCCGTTGGGTCGGGCCGAGCCGGCCGGGTGGGGCCGTCGCGGACGTCGGTCCGGGTCGGGTGTCGCCGTCGCTGGATCGGTGGACTCAGACTGCCGCGAAGACGTGCGACGTCGGAGCCCCCGCAAGGGGTGCTTGGTCATGTTGTCCGTCCGTTTTCCCGCTCAAGGGCGAACCCCGCCTGGGTCATCGCCGATGGCCCGAACATAGACAGATGTGTCCGATCGCACAAGGGCACCCCCGGAGAAATCGGCGGGCGACATCACATCAGAACCACAGAAAAGCCTCCAGGTTCACATCTGCGTTCGTAGAATGGTTCGTATGGCTCCCACCCCCGTCGAATGGCTGAGCACCGGCGAAGCAGCCGACTACCTGGGCATCACCACCCGAACCCTCTACACCTTCATCGACGGAGGTTCATTGCCCGGCTATCGATTCGGTCGGGTGATCCGCCTCAAGGCGTCCGATGTCGAGGCGTTCGTCGAGACCCTGCGCATCGAACCCGGCTCGCTGAAGCACCTCCACCCCGAACCGGTGGAGCGCTAGGGCGACGGGCGGGTGGTGACCTCGTCGGCGGTGCACAGGCCGACGTAGGCGAGGTCGCGGTTGTCGAGTCGCAGCACGGCCACGTCGTGGCCCGCCGACACCAGTTCCCCCCCCGTCGTCGTCGCCCCCGCGGCCACGATCACCCAGTCGCCGAGTTGGGCGACGGCCAGGGCGAGGCGGCTGAACCGACTGGTCGTCGACGGATCGGTTGCGCCGGCCACCGGTGGGGAGGAGATGGTCCGCAGCACGGCCACGGCGGTGAGGCGGGCCACGAGCCACTGGCGGGTCTCGAGGAACAGCACCACCGCATCGGGCCCCACCATGCGCACCGACCCCCGATGCTGACGCCCGGATCGCATCACCAGGCCGACCGCTTCGCCGCGCCCGGCCAGACCCACGAGTACACCAGCAAGTGTGGCCTCCTCTTCGGAGCGGGCCCTTTCCTCGGCGGCGACAGCCCGGCCGCGGGCGGCGTCGTCGACGCGGACCTCGGCCAGCCACTGGTCGAAAGCGGCATCGGGCGTGGCTCCGGGGGACCCGGTCGGGGGTTGTGGTTCCTGCGTGGCCATCGCGCACCTCGGGCTGGTTCTCGCCGCAAGGGCAGTCTCCCCCATGTCGACGGGGTGGGTCGCCCGTGTCGAGGGATGAGGGGCTCCGGTCGAGGTCGGGGAGGGAGTCGGCGGAGCATCCGAGGCCGGGGATCGGGCCGGGCCGCTCTACGCTCACTGGGCAATGGCCGATACGCAGGTGAAGATCAACGTCCCCGGGAATCACCTGATGGTCGGCCTGCTCGGCGAGCGCGACGAGCTGTTGAGGCTGGTGGAGGCGGCCTACCCGGGGGCGGTGGTCCACGTGCGGGGCAACGAGATCACCGTCGACGGTGACGGGGCCGAACAGGTCGGTCGACTGTTCGACGAACTGGTCGTGCTGCTCCAACAGGGTCACGTGCTCGAGGAGGCCGGGGTGCGGCGCATCATCGACATGGTCAAGGCCGACGAGCGCCCCTCGCAGGTGCTCACCGCCGACGTGATGCGGGGCGCGAAGGGTCGCATCGTTCGCCCCAAGACGAGCGGCCAGAAGCGCTACGTCGACGCCATACGCGCCAACATCGTCACCTTCGGCGTCGGCCCCGCCGGCACCGGCAAGAGCTGGCTTGCCGTCGCCATGGCGGTGCAGGCCCTCCAGGCCAAGCAGGTGGATCGCATCATCCTCACCCGCCCGGCGGTCGAGGCCGGTGAGCGCTTGGGGTTCCTTCCTGGCGACATCATGGCCAAAGTCGATCCTTACCTGCGGCCTCTGTACGACGCCCTGTACGACATGGTCGAGGCCGAGGGCGCCCAGCGCATGCTCGACCGGGGCACCGTCGAGGTCGCGCCGTTGGCATTCATGAGGGGGCGCACGCTCAACAACAGCTTCATCATTCTCGACGAGGCCCAGAACACCACCCCCGAACAGATGAAGATGTTCCTCACCCGCATCGGGTTCGGGTCGAAGGCCGTGATCACCGGCGACACCACCCAGGTCGACGTGGCCGGAGGGCGCAGCGGGCTCCTCGGCCTCGAACCGATCCTCACCGGCATCGAGGGCCTCGAGTGGGTGCGTCTCGGCTCGGCCGACGTGGTGCGCCACCGCATCGTGCAGGACATCGTGAACGCTTACGAGAACCACACCGCCCGGCAAGGTGGGTCAACGATGGGGCAGGCCGACCGCAAGGGTCAGCACTTGCCGGCGGAACCGGCGGCGTTGATCCCCGCCACTTCCGACGCCGACAGCGAGCGGTTGTAGACCGCCATTTCGTCGAGTACGCCGGTCAAGGCGATCGGTGAGCCGGGGCCGGCGAGGCTGCCCAGCAGGAACGGTGTTCCGGCGCCGCTGTTGAGGGTGCCGCCCTGCGATGGTTGGGTGGCTACCTGTTGCCCATCGATGTACAGCGACATCGAGGTCGTGTCCCACGTGGCGGCGACATGATGGAACGAGCCGTCGAAGAGTTGCGGCACCATGGCCGTTAGACCCACCGGTGAGCGCGTCGACGTCTCGTCGGTCATCCACAGCAGGTCGTTGTTCACGCCGGCGAACAGCGTGAACACGTCGTCGGAGTCACCCCCCACCCACGTCCAGCGGCTGGCGAGGGTCTGCACCTGCCCGGTGTTGTTGGTCCGCACCCAGCCCTCGATGCTCACTGCGTTGGTGAGGGTCGGGAACCCGCCGGTCGACACGGTGTTGGTTCCGTCGAACGCCAGACCCCGCCCCACCTTGGCGTCGGTGTAGGCCGCCGCCCCTTGCAGAGTCGGTCCCACCTGACCGGCAGGCGAGTCCTGGCCCCGCCACCACGCCACGGCGCCGCTCGGCGCGGCCACGCACACCGGTGACGACACCGGGCTCACGGTGACGGTGTAGGGGCCGAGGCTGGAGTAGTCGGAGTAACCGGTGGTGGCCGGATTGCCCGCACCGACGCCTTCGACCTTCACGAAGTAGGTGCCTGCGCCGAGGGCCCGGATGATCGTGGCTCCCATGCCGGTGGCCACGTCGAACGTCGACGGGGCCGACGGCGGGTCGGCGCTCGCCAGTTCCACTCCCGCGCCGTCGTACAGGGTGAGTTTGACGTCGAGGTTGGGGCTGACGACCGACGGGGCGGCGGCGATGGTGACCGACGGAAGGGTTCCGGTGACGAACGAGAAGACGTCGACGTCGGTGGCGGTGCCGATGCGCCCCGAGGCGGTCCCGCTGAACGCGGTGGAGGTGCCGAAGGCGTCACCCCGGTCGTCGGTGAGCAACGAGATCCCCCGGGCGGCCATGACCGCCATGTCGTCCTCGGTGTTGTTGGCCCCGGTGTACTCGCCGCGGCTCCAGTGGCCGATGGGCCGGTTGTAGCTGTTGCCCATGATCGGCGTCCAGGCGCCCTGGCCCCCGTAGTAGGCCGACGCGGTCGTGCCGTCGTGGCTCAAGCCCAGCGTGTGGCCGGTCTCGTGGCTCGCCGCTTCGGCCAGGGTCTTGGCCGCGGCGCCGGCGCCCCCCAGGCCGGCTTGGAACACGAACGCCGGTTGCAACACGCTGTGGAAGACGGTCTCGTCGAAGGCGTCGAGGTAGGCGATGCCACCGCAGCCGCAGGTCGCGGTGATGGGGTTCGTACCGGCGATCACCACCCGGGTACCGAACTGCTGGTCCGAGAAGCCAGTGCGCTCGATGGCGGCGAGGCCCGGGTCGGCGGTGGTCACGTTGACGTCGAAGGCCGCGAAGTCCTCGGCGACGCGCTGCCACACGCTCTCGATCACGGCCTCTTCGGAGACGGAGAGCGTGCCCGGGTTGCCGTCGCTGTCGTAGGGGGTGCTCTGGACGGTCGCCCCCGTGCCCAACTGCGAGCTGTTGTTCCACAGGGTGCCCGTGGTGGTGTGGCCGTCGAAGTCGAGGTGGACGACCCGCGCCGACCCCGGCCGGCTCTGGAGTCCGAGGGGGTTCCCGAAGACCGGCGAGCCGGCCTGGGGGCCACTGGCGGAGCCCGTCTCGGGCCCCGCCTCCGGGCCGGTATCGAGGGCCGGTTCGACGTAGTAGAGCCTGAGGGCTGTGTCGATCCAGAGGGTGTCGTCGGTGCGCAGCTTCTGGCGGAGCTCTTCGGGGCTCGTTGCGTACGACGCGGCAACCCCGTCGAGACGATCGCCGAGCGCTTCCACCGCATCCTCTCCGTTCACCGGGCGGTCGAGGACGACGGGAGGCAGAGACCCGGCGACCGAAGTTGGTCCTGGCGCCGAGGTGGCCGTCGGGGCCTGCGCCTGGGCCTCCGTGCTCGTGCTGCGACTCGTGGTCGCCCAACCCACCACGCCGGCCAGGAGCACCATCGCCAGCGCGAGCAGGGGGCCTTTTCGAAGACGGCTCATCAGGCCGGTCCCGACCCGCCGGCGAGGTCAGACGTTCGGCCCCACCACATCGGCCCACACTCACACGCCGGGCGTCCATCTGCCACCGCCTCTGGAGGTCTTCACCGCGGGTTCACCTGCCCACCACCGGCCGAGGTGTCCCCGACTGCGACGAGGAGTCGGCTCGGGCGCCGTCGGCCTTCTACGCTGGGGGACCTGATGCTTCCGTCGTGTCCTTCGTGCGTGGTTTCCCGACCCGCTGCCGACTGCGGGGAACGGCGGTGATCGACCGCCCCCCGAGTCGCCGCCGGCGCCGCCGGGGCCCCGACGATGGTGAGGTCACGGTGTTCGTGGCCGACGAGCAACGCGACCATCCCGTCGAGGTCGAACGGTGGCAGCGCCTGGCCGGCGCGGTGCTGGCCGACGAGGCCGTCGAAGGCGAGTGTGAGCTCTCGGTGCTTTTCGTGTCAGAGGAAACGATCGCCTCGCTCAACGGGCGGTTCATGGGCCACGAGGGTCCCACCGATGTGCTGTCGTTCCCGATCGACGGTGAGGCCAATCCGCCCGGACGATGGCCCGACAGCGGTGGCCCCGGTCCCGACCGCCACGACGACGAGACCGACGACGTACCGCTGTTGCTGGGCGACGTCGTGATCTGTCCGTCCGTGGCCGCCCGCAACGCCCCGGGCCACGCTGGGAGCTACGACGACGAGGTGGCTCTGCTGGTGGTCCATGGCGTGCTGCACCTTCTGGGTATGGACCACGCCGACGCCGCCGCCACCGTCGTCATGCAGGACCGGGAGCGCCAGCTGCTCGCCGCTCATCACGGTCCGATGGCTGCCGACCCGTGGGCGACCCCGCCGGTCGAGGCCCCACCCGCCGGCGGGTCAACCGACCCGGCAACCTCGGCCGAGGGCTCACCGTGACGACCGTGGTGCTCGCTCTCACCGGTACCCAGACGGCGATGCTCGTCACGATCGCCGTGATGTTGCTCGTGTCGGTCTTCCTGGCCCTGGCCGAGACCGCCCTCACCCGCATGACCCGGGTCAAGGCGGTGGCACTCGCCGAGGACGGGCGCCGGGGATCGAAGCGCCTCATGGAGTTGGTGGCCCATCCCGAACGTTTCCTCAACGTGGTCCTGCTCGTGGTCCTGGTCTGTCAGCTCGTGCAGGCCACCTTGCTCGGCATCCTCGCTGATCAACTGTTCGGGGGTTGGGGCGTGGCCCTGGCCACGTTCTTCAACGTGGTCGTGGTTTTCGTGCTCGCCGAAGCCGCTCCCAAGACCTGGGCCATCGAGCACCCCGAGCGGGCGGCGCTGCTGGCCGCCCCGATGGTGTCGGCCCTGGCCCGGTTCGGCCCGCTACGCCTGCTGTCGCGGGGTCTCATCGGTCTCACCAACGTCATCCTGCCGGGCAAGGGCCTCAAGGAAGGGCCCTTCGTGTCGGAGGAGGAACTGCTGGCCATGGTCGACGCGGCCGTCGAGGAGGAGGTGATCGAGCGCGAGGAGCGTCAGCTCATCAGCCAGATCATCGAGTTCGGTGACACCATCGTCCGCGAGGTCATGGTGCCGCGCCCCGACATGGTCACTGTCGACGCCGACTTCCGGGTGGCCGATGTCATGGAGGTCGTGCTGCTCAACGGCCGTAGCCGGATCCCGGTCTGCGGCGAGGGCATCGACGACGTGGTCGGGGTGGTCAACGCCAAGGACCTCATGCGCGCCGAGCGCGACGGCCGGGCCGAGGAGCCCGTCATGGCCTTCGTCCGCCAGGCCGAGTTCGTGCCCGAGACCAAACGGGTGGCCGCGCTGCTGCCCGAGATGCAGGCCCGCACCTTCCACATGGCGATCGTGGTCGACGAGTACGGCGGCACGGCCGGCCTCGTCACGATGGAGGACCTCATCGAGGAACTCGTCGGCGAGATCGTCGACGAGTTCGATCGTGAGGAGCCGATGGTCGAGCCGCTCCCCGATGGCGGAGTGTTGGTGCAGGCCCAGATGGCGGTGGACGAGGTCAACGAGCTCCTCGGTCTCGACCTTCCCGAGGGGGACTGGGACACGCTCGGCGGGCTGGTGTTCCATCTGGCCGGGCACGTGCCCGTCGAGGGAGAGATCGTCGAGTCGGCCGGCCGTCGACTCCACGTCGAACAGGTGAAGGGCCGACGCATCGCCACCATCCGCATCGACAAGGCCGCCGACGCGCCCATCCGCTCGGCCACCGACCGAAGCTCCGCCGGCGACGCCGAGCGCAAGGTCGAACGGTGAGAAGCGGCTTCGCCACGCTGGTGGGCCGACCCAACGTGGGCAAGTCCACCCTGCTCAACGCCATCCTCGGCACCAAGGTGGCCATCACCTCCGACAAGCCGCAGACCACCAGGGCGCAGATCCGCGGCGTCCTCGAGCGCCCGGACGTGCAGGTGGTGTTCGTCGACACCCCTGGCATTCACAAGCCCCGCACGCTCCTGGGCGAGCGGCTCAACGCCACTGCCACCAGTGCCGCCGGTGGGGTGGACGTGGTCTGCCTGGTGGTCGACGCCACGGCGCTGATCGGACCCGGAGACCGCTTCGTGGCCGAGCGGGTGCCGGCCGACGCCATCATCGTGGTCAACAAGACCGACATCGCCTCCCCCGACGAGGTGATGGCCCAGTTGGCCCGGGCCGCCGAACAACTGCACCGGTCCGCCTACTTCCCCGTGTCGGCCCTCACCGGCGCCGGCGTGGCGGCCCTGATCGACGAGATCGTGGCCCGCCTGCCCGAGGGCCCGGAGTGGTACCCGCCGGGCACGGTCACCGACGTGCCCGAAGCGTTCCACGTGGCCGAGCTGGTACGCGAACAGCTCCTCGCCGTCACCCACGACGAGCTCCCGCACTCGATCGCCACCCGGGTGGTGGAGTGGGAGTGGCCCCGCATCCGCGTGGAGATCCTCGTCGAGCGGGACTCGCAGAAGGGCATCGTCATCGGCCGCAAGGGGGCCGTGCTCAAAGCGGTCGGCACGGCGGTGCGCGAACAGCTCGCACCCGGTGCGTACCTCGAGCTGTTCGTGAAGGTCGACAAGGACTGGCAGCGTCAGTCCCGTTCGCTCGACCGCCTCGGCTTCTGAGGCCGGGCCGCCCTACTTCGGGCTCGGGTTCAGGCCCTGAGCGCCCGCAGGAACGCCTCGGCCTCGGCCCTGTCCCGAGTGCGACGCATGGGCGGTAGGGCCCGCACGATCTCCCACCGGTAGCTGGCGTTGGTGGCCAGCCGGGGGTCGAGGACGGCGACGACGCCGCGGTCGGTGGTGGAACGGATGAGCCGGCCCGCCCCCTGGGCCAGGAGGGTGGCGGCGCGAGGGAGATCGACCACCCGGAAGGCGTCGGCCCGGGCCCGCTCGCGCCGGGCCTGCAGCAGCGGGTCGTCGGGGCGGGGGAAAGGGAGACGGTCGATGGTGACCAGGCTCAAGGTGGCCCCGGGCACGTCGACGCCCTGCCAGAAGCCCATCGTGGCGAACAGGCAGCTCTCGGGTTCGTCGGTGAACCGGCCCAGCAGGGCGGCCTTGGTGAGGTCGTCCTGGGCGAGGATGGGCACGTCGAGCCGTGGCCGCAACGCCTCGACGGCGGCGTGCAGGGCGCGGTAGCTGGTGAACAGCGCCATCGTGCGTCCCCCGGCCGCCTCGATGAGGGCGGCCAGCTCGTCGTGCACGGCCTCGTCGAACGTGGGTTGCCGGGGGTCGGGCAGGCCGGCGGCGCAGTAGAGCAGCGCCTGGTGCTGATAGTCGAACGGGCTGCCCACGTCGATCTGGGTGAACTCGCCGTCGGCCAGACCCAGCCGCTCGGGCAGCGTGGCGGGCAGGGTGGCGCTGGTGAGCACGGCGGTGGTGGTGGACCACGCCTGCTCGTGCAACAGCTCGGCCACGTCGATGGGGGCCACCCGCAGCACCGGGTTCTCGGGTGTGCCCTCCACCCAGGCCACGTCACCGGCGCGCACCTCGGCCACTGCGTCGAGGTCTTCGACGAGCGTCGTGGCCGCCTTCAGGGCCCGTTGCTTGCGGGCCCCCACGTCGCCCGGCCCGTCGTCGGCCACGGCCCGCAGCGCCGCCATCACCAGGTCCATCCGGTTGCGGGCCAGGTCGCGCACGACGGCGGCGTCGCCGTCGAGGTGCCCACGCAACCGGCGGCCGCGCTCGTCGACCAGCGCATCCCTCCACCGGTCACCGAGCTCCTCGACCGAGTCGACCATTCCGCGATCGTCGATGATGGCCGCCACCGTGCGGGCCAGGGCCACGAACCGTCCACCGGTGAGCTCGAGCCCCGCCGTGGCCGCCACCGTGTCCTCCAGTTGGTGGGCCTCGTCGACGATCACGATCTGGTGGTCGGGCAGCACCGTCCCGCCGGTGGCGAGATGGAGGCCGTAGAGGTGCGTGTTGACGACCACGATGTCGGCCTCGGCGGCGGCGCGACGGGCCCTCTCGGTGAAGCACTGGTCGCCCTTCGGGCAATGACCCGCGCCCGGGCATTCGCGCGGACCCACGCTGACCGCGGCCCAGGCTCGCACGGAGGGCTCGTGCTCGAGCTCGGCGCGGTCGCCGGTGGTGGTGCGCGCCGCCCACGCCGTGAGGGCCGCCACCTCCTCGGTCGGAGGGCGTGGGCCGACATCGAGGGCCAGCTGTTCGCCCCCGTCGAGCTCGTGGATGCGTTGGAGGCACACGTAGTTCGACCGCCCTTTCAGCACCGCCCACTCCACCGGATGGTCGAGGTGTTCGGCCAGGAAGGGCAGGTCCTTGTCGGCCAACTGGTCCTGCAGGGCCTTGGTGGCGGTGGTGACCACCACCTTCTGGCCCGACAGGAGGGCGGGGATGAGGTAGGCGAACGTCTTACCGGTGCCCGTGCCGGCCTGCACCACCAGGTGGCGTCGGTCGGTGATGGCGGTGGCGACGTGCTCGGCCATGGTGACCTGCCCGGGTCGGGGTTCTCCGGCGGGCAGGGCGTCGGTGATCGTGGCCAGGGCGTCGCGGGTGGCGGGGGCGAGACGGTCGGTAGCGGCCATGAGCGCGTGGAGCGTAGTGCCGGGTGGCGACGGTGGCGGGTGGTCCAGGGGGGCGGCGGTAACGTCGGCGCAGTGGATGTCCCCGGCCTCGACCCTGATCGGATACCGGTGCACGTGGCTGCGGTCATGGACGGCAACGGACGGTGGGCCCAGCGGCGGGGCCTCAAGCGCACCGACGGTCATGCGGCCGGTGAGGAAGCGCTGTTCGACACCGTCGAAGGGGCGTTGGAGCTCGGTGTGCGCTGGCTCACCGTGTACGCCTTCTCCACCGAGAACTGGCGCCGACCGGCCGACGAGGTCCGGTTCCTCATGGGGTTCAACGAGTCGCTGCTGGTGCGCCGGCGTGACGAGCTCCACGAGCGGGGGGTGCGCATCCGGTTCCTCGGTCGGCGCGATTGGCGGGTGCCCAAGCGATTGATCCGGCGGATGGACGAGTCATTGGAGCTCACCCGCAAGAACCGGGTGCTCACGCTGTCGATCGCCTTCAACTATGGGGGTCGGGCCGAGATCGTCGACGCCGTACGGGCCCTGGTCACCGAAGGGGTGCCGGCCGACGAGATCGACGAGAGGGCGATCGCCCAACGGTTGTACGACCCCGAGATGCCCGACCCCGACCTGGTGATCCGCACGTCGGGTGAGTACCGGCTGTCGAACTACCTGCTCTGGGAGGCGGCCTACAGCGAGCTGGTGTTCACCGACGTGCTGTGGCCCGACTTCCGGCGCCAGGACCTCTTCGACGCGGTCAGGGAGTACCAGGAGCGCGATCGACGATTCGGTGGGCTCAACGAGTGAGCAGGGGCACGCTGCACCGTGACGAGGCCATCGTGCTGCGCACGTACAAGTTGGGCGAGGCCGACCGCATCGTGGTGCTGCTGACCCGGGGGAGGGGGAAGGTTCGGGCCGTGGCCAAGGGGGTGCGCAAGACCCGGTCGAAGTTCGGGGCCCGGCTCGAGCCGACCAGCCACATCGCCGTGCAGCTCTACGAGGGCCGTGAGCTCGACATCGTCACCCAGGCCGACAGCCTCGACCACTTCCGGACCATTCGCGACGACCTCGATCGCATCACCCGGGCCTCGGCCATGCTCGAGACGGCCGACCAGCTCGCTCAGGAGGGCCAGGTCAATCCGCGGCTGTTCCAGATGCTGCTCGGGGCGTTGCGCACCCTGGCCGGCTCGGATTCCGAGGTCGTGGTGCCGGCCTTCTTCTGGAAGGTGCTGGCGCTCGAGGGGTACCGCCCCGAGGTCGACGTGTGCGTCAGCTGCGGGGGCGACGGCCCGCTCGTGGCCTTCGACCTGGAGAGCGGCGGCACGTTGTGCCGCGACTGTCGGCGGGGTGGCGCCGTGTCGCCCGAGGCGGTGGAACTGCTGCGCCAGATCCTGGGTGGTCGGCTCAACGAGGCCCTGGCCACCCCGGACTCATCGATCACCCACGAGGTCGACCACCTGGCCACCCGGGCGGTGGAGTACCACCTCGAGCGGCGCCTGCGCTCGGTGACGGTGCTCGACCGCCACTGAACCGACGCTGACTGGCACTGACCGGAACTGAGCCGACAGTCACGGCCGCTCGGGGATCTCGGTCCAGGAGGAGGAGAGCTCGTCGAAGGCTTCCTGGCGGCCCGATGCCGGGTCGGTGCGCACGTAGGCCTGGCGCAGGTCGTCCCACGCCGGGTCGGGCCCCGCGTTCAGCTCACCGGCGGCGGCGCCGGCGAGGGGCTTGCGGCCCACCTGCTTCTGGTCGACGACGAAGGTGTTGGCGACGCGGTCACCGACGCGGCGCTGGTCGGCATTGGTGAAGATCATGAAGAAGGCAACCAACGGGACGCAGTAGGGGAACCCGTCGACAGCCCAGAGCGCGTACCGGGTAGCGGCCTTCCCTGCGCCACACGGTTGCCCGGTGGCGTCGACGACGCGCAGGCCCACGAGCTGCTTTCCGGGCGAGGCGCCGGTGCGGCCCTGCCACCAGACGAGAGCGCCGATTGAGTAGGCGAGGGCGATGATCGAGGCTGCGAAGTTGACGCCCCGGAAGATCACTGACGCGACCACGGCCACGGCGAAGACGATGCCGAAGTCGATGAGGCCGGCGCCGACGCGACGCCAGATCAGGTCCTGGTTCTGGTTGCCCGGAATCGGTTGGCTCACGAGATGCTCTCCTGGTCGGCGGGACCCATGATCGCAGTCGCGCCCGTGTCTCGGTGGGTCAGATGTTCTGCCACTGTCCCGAGGCGCGGTCGTAGGCCAGCCAGCGGCGCCGGTTCGGTTCCCAGATGACGTAGGTGCCGCGGGCCGGGTCCCATTGCGGCTCGGGCATCGGGGGTGGTGCTGGCGTCGACGGCGCGAACGGCGATGTCGGCGGCGGTGCGATGGCCGCGGCCCGTCCGGGGAGCACGATGGTTCGGTGCCGGTCGTGGCGGTCGATGACGAACGTGTGCGCCACCATGTCGCCCACCCGCCGGTGGCCCTTGCTGACCAGAGCGGTGATGAGCCCTACGAGCGGCACGCAGCAGCCGATGCCGTCGACGAGGAGGAACACTGACCTCACGAAGGCCCGGCCGATGCCGGGTCGTGCCCCGTCGACGTCGACGACGCGTAACCCGAACGCCGCCTTGCCCGGGGTGGCGCCGGTGAGGCCCTGGAGGACGACGTAGAACGCCAGCGCGTACAGCAGCGGCACGAGGTACAGCGCCGCTTGGGCGGCCCCGTCGATGGTGTACACCGAGTTGTTGACGCGGAGGCACATTGCGCCCGAGGCCGACGTGCACGTGAGCGCGTTGCGCTGTTCGGTGAGGCCACCGGCGGCCAGGACGGCGAATGCGGTGAGCAAGGCCGCCAGCAGCCCGTCGAGCACGTAGGCGCCGATGCGCCGGCCCATGACGGCTGTCGGGTCGCGGTCGTCGCCGATCACGAACGGGCCGGGCCCGGCGGTGGCTCCGACGATGGGCCAGTTGCTGTCGTAGGTGGCGCTGGGTCGGGTCACCGGGTCACCGGGTCACCGGGCGCCACTGGGCGGTGACGGCGTCGTACTGCATCCACTGTTGTGAGGCCTGATCGAACTGGAGCCACTGCTGGCGCTGCGGGTCCCACGTGACATAGGCGCCGCGGTTGGGATCCCACTGCGGCGATGGCGCCGGACCCGATGGCGGCGCCGTCGGCGCCGGGCCCGCGCCGAACAGCGGCGGACCCAGCGAGGGTGCCCCGGCCGCCAGCGGCGCGGGCGCGGCGCTGGCGGTGGGCGGGTTGCCCCAGACCGGCGGTGGGGGAGTCCACGCCGCCCCGGGTGCCGCCGACATCGGTGGGGTGGGTGCTGCCGCGTACCCCGCCGGCGACGCGCCGGGCCCGCCGACTGGAGAGCCGAACCACTGCGCCTCGACCACGTAGCTCGACGCCGCCATGTCGCCCACCCGCCGGTGGTCCTTGGTGGTGAAGATGGTGATGATGCCGACGAGCGGCGCGCAGCACGGGATGTAGTCCACGATGCCGGCGACGCTGCGCACCAGCGCCCGGCCCGGCCCGAGGGGCTGGCCCTGGGCGTTCACGGTCACGAGGCCGAGGGTGATGGTCCCCAACGTCTTGCCGGTGAGGCCTCGTTGGAGCACGAAGACCCCGACGTTGTAGGCCAACCAG
>Ga0335394_10001046_pt1 | contig 30810 bp, 26 predicted proteins | sample MAT03_FD_205741 | JGI IMG/M metagenome (GOLD analysis project Ga0335394, IMG submission 205741) | Freshwater microbial communities from Lake Fryxell liftoff mats and glacier meltwater in Antarctica - MAT-03 (spades assembly) (version 2) ...
AAGCGGTGTCGCTGGCGTCTACGGTCAAGGTCGTTTACCTCTGCTTTGGGGACGGCTTAAGCTAACGCCGTCCACGATGATGAGCAGATAGTACAAAAGGATATGCAGTAGTAAACCGGTGCTTGACAAGGACCTCTTCAAGCACCCCGAGAGCAATTTAAGTTAAGCACGAGTATTGACTGCATAGTATAGTTGCGTTCGGTGCTTTTTTATGCTTTTCGAACGCTGAATGCCTTGGACAGAAGCTCAAATATTTTTTACCGGATTCAATAGTGTTCCACTACTTTAGCCGTAACTGCAGCCTCTGTGCGGGCGGCGCGTCGCAACGCTAGGAGTACTTTCCTAGGCGCGCGCATTCTGGCGATCTTCTGTTTATCTGGTCTCTCATGCCGGCGGATTGCCAGCGGTGGCCGTCCGTCCGTTACTGCGCCACCATCTGCAGCACCTTGCCGGCTGCGTCAGCCGGCGGCATTAGCGGCACGATGGCCGCGCGCGCCATCCCCTCCAGCCCGCTCGTGATCCATTTGGCGTAATGCTTTTCGATCATCGCGACCGACGTGTCGTGTGCCGCCGCGACAAGCCGTATCGGCAGATTTTGCCGAACGCCCCGAACGATGGAGGAATGCCTCAGCGCATAGGCGATTACGTCCGGCATCTGCGCCCGCTCCCGGATAGCCCGCCAAGCCCGGACCATGTCGCTGGAGGTCTGCCACGGCCCGCGCTCTTCGCGCACCCAGCGGATGCCGCCCGGCGTCTGCCGGTGCCGCCATTTTTCCAGCAGCGGCGCATCGCTGGGGCGGCCTGTCACCACGGACCGCAGCGCGTCGATCACGGCAGGTTCAACCGGGATTGTGATCGCCCCGGACTTCCCGCCCTTGCCCTTGCGGCTGGAGGGCACCAGCAGCCGGGCTTCGGCCAGTTGGCAGTCGCGGACTTTCATGCGGGCGATCTGCGAGAACCGCGCGCCCGTGGCGTTCAGCACCGCTACAAGCCGGAACAGGTCGCCCTCCCAGCCAAGTTCGGCGTCGATCTGCCGGGCCGCCCCGAGCAGGCGCATGATCTGCGCGTCGGTCAGGATTTGGCTATCGCGCGCGACCGGCTCGGCTTCGTACTCGGACCCGTCACCCTTCAGCCCGGCGTTGACGACCAGCGCGGGGTGCAACTGCTTGCGTTGAGTATGAAGCGCGGCTTTGAGATCGTTGACCAGCCGTAGTTTTGTCGTCTCCTTCAGAGTGTCGGGCAGACATGTACGCCACGCGGCCAGATCGTCGTCGCTCAGGGCTGCCATCGCCACGCCGGCTAGCGGTGCGGCGGGGGCCGCTTCCCTTTTGCCGCGCTTGGCCTGTCCTAGGACGTATCGGCCGAGCCTATGGCTGGCGTCCGACCGCACCGCGACCCCCCGCCGCCGGCTGTCGCGCGCATCGCGGGTTGCGACGTAGGCTTCGACGACCTGCCGGACAGTTGTGACGGAGGCCAGTTCGGCTGGCGCATGCGCATGCGGCCTCGCGTAGAGTTGCCGCGCCGCTTCCTGTGCTTGCCAGAAATCAAGTACGGGCGTTCCGCCGGCGGGCGTTCCGCCGGCGGGCAGTCTGTCGTCGGCGAGCGCGATGGTCTCGACCGTGTAGTTTTGGTCGCCGCGATACACACGGGCCACCCAAACGCCCCCGCCCTTGTTCTTCCGGTAGCCCAGATGAAGCCCCTGAGCGATTGCCTTGAAGTAAGGCTTGCCGCGCGCCTTCAGCTTTTCGCGCGCCGCCGGGCTGTCAAGCTGCGCATCTTTCACCCTCTTCGCCATGGCCCGTGCTCCAATTTGTCCAACAGTTTGTCCAATGTACGGGCGTGAGCTGGGTTGCACAAGCATGGAAACAAACAAACGAAACCAAGGCTCAGTAAGGTTTGTGGTACGTTTAGATGGACGGTGTTGGAATAAGTTGAAGCCCTCTCACGGCGGGAACAGGGGTTCGATTCCCCTTGGGCGTACCAGATTGCTCAGAGATTCGACCTGAAAACCCGACGCGCCGACCTAACGCGCTTGCGCTTACCGGTTGCTGGAGCAGCGGGAACCGACCATCGCGCAGTTATCCGGATGATAGCCTCCGGTCGTCGATGTCGACTGGCAGCCGGCCATCGCAAGCGATGCCACCGAGACCAGAACGGGAATCAAACTTTTTCCCAGTTGCCGCATTGCACCTACCCTTAACTGATCACCAACTGCAGATGAACATCCACATGTGTCGCGAGGCAAACCACAAAACGGTTACCTCCTGTCGGTCTTTCTGGAGCAACTCCGGTCAACGGGTTGTGTGACGGCAGGCGCCTCGTAGACCCAGACTCGAAACGCAAAGATGGCCCGGTACGACCGGGCCATCTTTTGGAAGCGTCGGGATCAGGGAACCGGCTGATAGAAGCAGGGCTTGGCGCGGGCCTGGAACTGGTTGCCGACCGGCGTGATCGACTTGCCCTGTGCGCCGGCCCAATGTGCCCACTTGTTGCCGTACTTGGACACGATCAGCTGGACCCACATGGCCTGAGCGACCGGAACCGACGGGCCATTGATGGCTTCGAAAGCTCGCTTGCAGTCGCCGGGCTGAGGTTCGTTTGCCTTGATCTGCGCTGCGGTGGCGGCGCCTGCGATCAGCGCGGACATGATGATCGCCGCGCCGATGCCGTGGAGAGTATTCAGCTTCATTTTCATTCTCCTCAGGTTGGTGTGCGGCTGCCGCATTTTCAGGCATTGGCATCCGCGATGAGTTGATCGATGGGCGGTTCATTCCGCTTTGCATCGCCGTCGTTTGACGATGGGCGGAGAATGCGCCCGCGACGCATCGACCCGATTGCGCCGCGCGGGTCAGCTCATTTCAAATGTTTCGGAGATTGGTTTCAGTGCTCGCGCTGCGAAGAACCGGCGATCAGCCTTGCGACATCGGCAGGCGTAAACGGCTTCTCGAGGAAGGGACGCCCGGACTCGGCGAGGAACCGGCCCGCCGCCGGACCCAGCGCATCGCCGGTCACGAACACTACCCGGTCGGCCAGAGCGGGATGATGCGTCTTGATCCAGTGGAACAGCGCGGGACCATCCATGTCCGGCATGCGCAGATCGCAGATCACCGCGTCGTAGTCGCTTCCCGACGCGATCAGCGCCTGGGCCTCTGTGCCGCTGCCAACAACGTCCGACCGGTAGCCCTTGCGGGAGAGCGACTCGGCTATCAGCTTTGCGATCTCGATCTCGTCATCGACGATAATCGCCCTTAGAGCGCCGGCAGCCAGGTGGGGAACCGTAGCTTGCTCAGCGCTATTTTTCGGGAGCTCCGAGCCGTCCAGCCGCGCGAGAGGCAGGGTCAGCTCGAACGCCGCCCCGCTGAGCATGGAGGTGGTCAGCGCCAGCCGCCCGCCTTGCGATTCCGCAAGGCCGCGCGAAATCGAAAGTCCGATGCCCGTGCCGACCCCCAGAGGTTTTGTCGTGAAGAACGGATCAAAGATCTGAGCCTCGATGACGGCAGAAATGCCCGGGCCGCTGTCGTCCACCACGATCCGCGCATGGTCGTCTTCGCCGACGAATGTCCGGATTTCGATGGCGCGGTTGCCCTCGACTTCCTGTAACGCCTGGTTTGCATTGACGATCAGGTTGACGACGATCTGCTGGAGTTGATCCGGATCCACGAACACCTCCGGCATTGTCTCATCATAGTCGCGGTAGACGGCGACGCCGTTGCTTCTGAGCCCGTAGGCAAGCAGCTCGAGCGCGCTGTCAAGCAGTGGCGCCACGGCCACCGAACGCTTCTCCGCCTTGTTTTGCCTGGCGATGGCCATGAAGGATCGAACAACGCGCGCGCACCGCTCCGCAGCAGTCTGGATCTGCTTGGCCCGGATGCCCGCGGCTTCGAAAAAGGCATGGCCGGCCAGTTCTTCCTGCAGCATTGTCGCCTGGCCAAGCACCACGGAGAGTGGATTGTTCAACTCATGCGCAACGCCTGCAAGCAGCGAGCCAATCGCGCCGAGTTTCTCGCTCTGGTGCAGCGCCTCGCGCTGGCGCTGGATTTCGGCTGCCGCCGACTTTGCTGCCGAAAGGTCTCGCAGATTGGCGGTGAAATAGCGCCCGTCGAGAAGCTTTACCTCGGTGATCGCAAGTTCGACGGGGATGATCGTACCATCCTTGCATCGCGCTTCCATCTCGACCCTTCGGCCCAACACATGCGGCACTCCCGTGGCGCTGTAGCGCTGCATGCCGGCCTCGTGTGCCTGCCTGTGATGGTCGGGCACGATCAGTTCACCGATCGATCGTCCAATTGCCTCGCTCTTCGAGTAGCCAAAGGTCGTTTCGGCGGATGCATTCATCGTCACCACGCGGCCTGCGTCGTCGACGACGATCACCGCATCGAGAGCGGAATCGACGACCGCTGCGTAGACGACCGCGTCGCGTTCGAGATTGGTGAGACGTTCATCGGCGCGACGCTTGCTGACAGACTTTTTCGCGATGCCCCGCACCTCGCGCCCTCAGCTTGGCGGAACGTAGACGTAGCCGACGCTGCGCACCGTCTTGATGATCTGCGGCCTTGTAGGATTAACCTCGATCCTCTTGCGGATGCGCGTCACCCTGATGTCGATCGCCCGGTCGCAGCACGATGAGCCGCGCTCGGCCGAGTCACCCAGCAGGCGGTCCCGCGACAGCACCTTGTTCGGGTGCCGGGCGAACGTCGACAGCATCTCGAATTCGGTCGCAGTGACAGGCATCTCGCAGCCGTCCCGACCGCGGAGACAACGCGCGTCGAAGTCCAGGAAGGCCTGGCCGAAACTGACGATATTCCTTGCGCCGTGTTTTGTTGCAGGCTGAAGCCGGGGGGCGGGGCGTCCTTCTGTGTCCGTCGGGGCACGGCGAAGCACGGCACGCACACGCGCTACGAGTTCGCGCAGGTCGAAAGGCTTGGTCACATAGTCGTCGGCGCCGACCTCAAGGCCCACGACCCTGTCGATCGTATCGCCGAGGGCCGTCAGCATGACGATGGGGACGCGATGCGTCGTCCGCAGCCGGCGTGCAATCGAAATTCCGTCCTCGTCCGGCAGATTGACGTCAAGAACCAGAAGATCCGGCGTCGCGGTCTCGAGCACGCGGTCGAGTTCAGCCCCGCTTGAACAGCGGCTGACACGGTAGCCGTCCCGTTCGAGATACTCCGAAACCATGGAAAGCACGTCTGCTTGGTCGTCGACGATTGCGATGAACGCATTCTGAAGCACTGGCAATCCTCCCCTGCATGCTGGAGGCGGAGCGACTTTCCCGCTTGCGAGATACCGTGTCCGAAGCCGAAGCTCTTCCGCCATCTTTAGGCGCGGCGGTTCTGTGGGACGCATGGGAAACTCTTGAACCCCTTCAGCGCCAGCACTGGCTAGGTTCGATGCTGATCGGTTCATATCTCCGATCAAGTGGCAAGATCGCCACCCATCTCCTCGCATTCAACGTTGGTTTGAAAGCGATAACCCGAGAACGTCGACGCTCTCCCATCCACACGACCAGGCTCATTGCGTTTCTCGAGGCGCTGTCGTGTGCAGCGGAAGCCGGGATGAAGGAACTCGATCGCCTCGGCCAGGCAAAGGATCAGATGGAGCGTCGACTCAGAAACCGTCGTTCCTCGAGCAGCCTTCCCGATGTTCTGGAGCTTGTTCTGTCGCGTCCGATTGTTTCGACGGCAATGATTGCGAAAGCGGCTAAGGTGACGCCACGGGGAGCGCTTAACCTCGTGGCTGACCTCGGAGTGCGGGAGATGACGGGGAGGGGGCGCTATCGTGGATGGGGAGTACTGTAATCGATTGCTGCCGAGGAAGCGTTCGTAGGCACGTCCCCCCGGGTTTCCATGGCGGCAGGTAAATAATACCAGCGAGTGCCGAGCGTGACTCTCTTGGGATTCCCAAAGCAGCAGAATTCTGACTCACTGTGGCAAACGGAGGTTTGCCATGGCTAGCCCTGTTCGCGAGGACCACCCGCCAAGTCTCTGACCGTACCGCGCACCACGAGCTGCGCGTCGAGGACCACGTGTTCCGCGTCTCCGGAGGGATCCTGAATCCGGGCAAACAGCACGCTAAGCGCCTTTTCGACCATAGCTGCGACTGGCTGCCGAACAGTCGTCAGATTGTAGGTTGGCAAGGCAGCCATGGCAGTGTCATCGAAGCTGACAACCGAAATCTGCGGAATTTCCAGGACCACCGCTCATGCTGAAATCGATACCGGCGGCGCGCGCCTCAAGTTGCGATCCGCGCAGGATGCGGTCCGTAACGGCATTGTTTACATTACCGAAGACCGCAAGCGAGATGGCCTTTTTTCGGGACTCGACATCATTGCCAATGCAACTGCTTCCGCCTTGCCGGGTTTCGCACTCGGTCCTTTTCGCCGAAAATCGCGAGAAACTGCAGAAACCGCGACCATCATGAAAAGCCTCAGCCTGGTGGCGGCCAGCCTCAACGATCCGGTGGCGCGCCTGAGCGGCGGCAATCAGCAGAAGGTCCTGATCGGACGCGCGCTCCTTGCCAAGCCGCGGCTGCTTGTCTGCGACGAGCCGACCCGCGGCGTCGACGTCGGGGCCCGCGCGGAGATCTACCGGATATTGAGGGACCTTGCCGCAAGCGGAACTGCGGTGATCGTGGTCTCTTCGGACATCGAAGAACTCCTTGCCATCACCGATCGCATTGCCATCATGCACGATCGTTGCATTGTCGCCGAGATCGTGACGGCGGTTGCCGATGAGGTAGCAATCCTCAAAGCCGCTTCACGCGGCCCAACAAAGTGAGAGAACACGTGGCCGAAAGCAGTGAACGCGTTGCCCCATCCCCCCTCATGATCGCGGTCGGGCAGATGCATCCCGTGCCCGGGGATGTTGCGGCCAATCTCTCGACGATCGAAACGTTGGTTTCAAATGCAGTTGCGGAAGGTGCAAGGCTGGTCATCCTGCCTGAAACCGCGACGACCGGCTGCTTCATTGCGGATCGGCTCGCAGAACTTGCGGAAACCGAAGAAGGCCCGTCATCGAGGCGATTGAGCGAGATCGCACGGAAATCCGGCGTCCACATTGCGGTCGGCATGGTAATCAAGGATGGCGGCAGCTTCTTCGATGCGCAGCTCCTGTTCGGTCCCGACGGGAAGCGGCTTGCCACCTACCGCAAGGCGCACCTCTTCTCGACCGAACGGAATGTGTTTGCACCTGGAAAGGAACCGATGGTCGTCGAGACCTCGATCGGTCGCATCGGCATGACGATCTGCTACGACATGATCTTTCCGGAATACATCAGGCTGCTCGTTGACCGCGGCGCCGATCTAATCATCAACAGCCCCAACTGGATCACCGACGATTTCCAGCGTGACCGGTGGGGTTGGAGCGGCGATACCGTGCGCGGGCTTGCGGCTACGCGTGCGCTTGAGAACGGCATCTGGCTCGCAATGGCCAATTGCGTGGGAAAGGAATGGATCTTCGACTCGATCGGCCATTCCTGCATCGTGGCACCATCCGGCAAGGTCGTGGCAAATGCCGGAACGGGGCAGGGGGTTGCAGTCGCAGAGGCCGTGTTCAGAAGCGACGATCTCGACCGCTGGAAGTCGATTGCTACATACTTGGGTGACCGGCGGCGGGATCTATACTGACGGTTAAAAAAGTCGGCTTGCACTGCATGAAGTTTATTTCGTAGTGAGCCCAAAATTGGATGGCCAAAGACATGTGCGTAGCTTTGTTGGCGTCTAAGAGGCCGTTTCGAAAGGGTTGAGTGATCGAGGCTTGCGTGATTCCAAACGGTTGTCGAAGCCAGTTTGGAGAATGTCATGTGGACCCCGACCACCCGCGAACAGCATAGCGCCCCGCGGCACGATACCAGACCGATCTGACGGATGCCGAGTGGCGTCTGATCGAGTCGCGCCTGCCGCCCGCCCGCAAGACTGGGCGTCCACGCGCATGGTCCATGCGCGAGATCGTCAACGCCATCTTCTACGTGCTCCGCGGCGGGATCGTCTGGCGGTTGCTGCCATCGGATTTTCCGCCTTGGGCGACGGTCTACCGCTGGTTCGCCGCCTTTCGCGACGGTTCGGTGTTCGAGAAAATCAACCACTCCCTGGTCATGGCCGATCGCGAGCGTGTCGGCCGCGACGCCAGTCCGACAGCGGCCATCATCGACAGCCAGAGCGTCAAGACAACCGAGGCCGGCGGGCCTCGCGGCTATGACGCGGGCAAGAAGATCAAGGGCCGCAAGCGCCATGCGCTCGTCGACACCGACGGGCGGGCTTTGCTCGTCGAACCCTATCCCGCCGACGTTCAGGACCGCGACGGCGGCGGGCTGCTGCTTCAAGTGTCGCGCCCCCTGTTTCCGTTCATCAAGCTCGTCTGGGCCGATGGCGGATACAATCACGAGCGGGTGATCACGGCCACAAACATCAACGTCGAAATCGTCAGGAAACAGCCCGATCAAGTCGGCTTCGTCATCTTGCCAAGACGTTGGGTGGTCGAACGCTTCTTCGCCTGGATCAACCGAAACAGGCGCCTCGCGAAGGATTTCGAGGCGACAATCAAATCCGCCGCCGCATTCCTCTACGCCGCCTCCGTCATGCTCCTCGTAAGGCGGATGGGAAGGACCTCATGAGTTTCGAAACCGACTCTTAGCCGCAATGCCGATGGCCAGACACTGATGAATTATCTGCCTCACGTCTTCACTACGGACCAAGCGGTCGCAGCATGATCAGAGCAACCGCCCGAGCACGACTGCGATCTATGATGCGCCAGCGTCAACAAGGAGGCATCGGTGTTCACGTTTCGTGCGTCGAAGGTCGCATAATTGGGCAGACGGGAACGGCTGCTCGGAGCTGGAAGCGATCGGAAGGTGTGAAGGGGCCAGGCTTTGCGAAAGTGACGTCGGCTCTCCACGGCCTAGTTTGTCACCGCCGTCCACTTTGTAAGAGGCATTTGGCAATTAGGTCAGGTTGACTGCGGCGATCGCCTCGAGTTCGCGCTGGCGCAATGCGACGAGTTGGCGAAGATGGCGCGCTTTGTGTGCCGTCGCGCCGGCAATCACAGGCACCCGGGCAAGGCCTTCGCCAGCCGCACGCATGGCCACCGCCTCGGCAACATTGGCATGCAGGTCGATATCCAGGGGCGACGGAAGGATGCGCTCACGCGACAGTTGATTCTCAGGGACTGTCGCCGCGATCGCGCGCGCGGCAGCGAGACACATGCCGATGCTCACCCGAAGCGCGCGACTGTCAAGCGCCCCCCGCATCAGGCCTGGAAAAGCAAGAACGTTGTTGCATTGATTTGCGTAGTCGAACCTGCCGCTGGCGGCGATGGCAGCACCAGCGGCTAGGGCCGCGCTGGGAAGGATTTCTGGCTCCGGATTTGCCAGGCCAAAGACGATAGGGTCCCGGTTCATTGAGCGCACCATTTCAGGCTTGACCTGCCCAGCCACGGACACGCCGATGAAGACGTCCGCGCCGTGCATTGCCTTGGCGAGATCGCCGGAAAGACGCCGTGGGTTGGTTCGCGACGCGATCTCGCGCCAGTGCGCATGCTCCAGCAGGTCGCCGTCGCGGAGTATTCCCGCGCGGTCGACCGCGACGATCTCGCCGATGCCTAGGGCCTCCAGCATCAGGATGGTCGCGGTTCCGGCCGCGCCGATCCCATTGACCACGACACGGACGTTTTCGGGGCGGCGATCGAGCACCGCGAGCGCGTTCAGGAGCGCCGCGGCGATCACCGTGGCCGTGCCGAACTGGTCGTCGTGAAGGGACGGCACGCCAAGATTGCTTTCCAGATCGTGCATCAGTTCAAAACAACCCGGCGCGGCAACATCCTCCAGGTTGAACCCGCCGAAGCTCGGCTCCAGCGCAGCAATGATGTCACTGAGATGCGCCGGCCCCCTCGCCGCGAGGCAAAGCGGCATGCAGTCGATGCCAGCCAGCATCTTGAACATTGTCGCCTTGCCTTCCATGACCGGCATGCCGGCATGCGGCCCGACGTTGCCGAAACCCATCACGGCCGTGCCGTCGGTCACCAGCGCAATTAGATTGTCCTTCGCGGTCTGCTCGTGAAGGGCTTGCGGATTGGCCATCAGGTGCCGCACGACATGTCCCACGCCAGGCGTGTAGGACACGGACATATCGCGCAGACCGCGCACCAGTACCTTTGGCAGGATTTCGATCTTGCCATGGCCGAAATAGACGTCCCGGCCGACCGAGAGTGCTTCCTCGGGCGTGACGGCAACGCCGAGATGCGCCGCCTCTGCGACGTCGTTCATCGCGCAACCATGCGGCCGACCGTGCCACGGGCAGCGTCGAAGCCCTCACGGACCAGAATCTCATAGAGCGCGATCTGTCCAAGCTGCGACCACACATAGTTTTTCAACTGGTTGAACGGACGTCCCATGATATCGCCATCGCTGAAGCCGAGGTCCTCGGCCGCGATCTGCTTAAGCATCGGATATGTGTAGAGATGCGCGCCGCCCATCGCATAGGGCCAGTTCATGTCGGCCAGATGTGTGACCCATTGCTCGGCCGGCTGCGGCGCTAGCACTAGTTCGCCCTGGTGACGCTCGAGCAGACCATAATCGACCGGATCGACCTGCGCCATGATCGCGGCCGCCTTGATGAAATGAGCAACGCGATCGAGACCCCGCCAGCGGGTCACAACGCTGCGGCCATCCATCGACGCTTCAAGCGCCGAAAGCTGATGCGCCGCGGCCATCGCCATGACGATGCGCGAATCGAACCGGCGGTGCATCAGTTCGGCAGTGACGTATATGCAGTGCGCGTGCCATGTGTCGTCATAGACGGTACGCGGCTCCTCCCGCCAGCTTCCGTCGCTCTGCCACTGGTAGAGCCAGACCTTGGGGTATTCGTGAACGAGCAGCGCGGCGACCGGCAGGTCGCGATTGGACGGCACGCCGTACATCTGACGATAGTTCTGCGTGTAGGCGTCAGCCATGCGAATGTTGTAGGCGACGGTTACCGCCAGCCCGCCCGGATGGGCGTTGTAGAAGTCATTGTGGCTGGAGGGAGCGGTGAGATAGGTCTGGGGCTGCATGTGCCCGCGCGGCCAGGCATGATCCGGGCTGTCTTCCCTATTGAAGAATCCGAGCCGGACCATCTCGTCAAACAGCCTCTGCCGGTCCTGGTCCGAGGGATACAGTTCCAGGAAAGAGATCTTTGGATCGACAATGCACTCGGTCATCAGGCGGCGGTAGCCGGGATCCTCGAGGCTCGAGGCCGTCTGTAGCAACTCGTTGTAGGCGCCCGTGACTAGCCGCGACGACCGGGCCATGTCGTCGGGCGACATAGCCAGGATCTCCTCGACCTTGCGCTGCGGCGCGAGATTGAGATCGTCCGAGAAGTGCGAATAGACGAATTTTCCGGGAAGACGTCCGCCCAGACCGGGCGCTCCACAAACCACGCACATTGAAGCTCTCCTCCTCAGCTACTCTTGTCTTTGAACGAAACGATCTGTCACGCGGTCCAGCATGTGCTGGCGCGCGGCCGGCAATCCGAACCAGGCCGGGCCAGTCGTGTCGACCGGGTGATCGACCGGCACTACTGCCCGCGCAGCGTGACTGCCAATACGGAAATCGAGCACGTTCCGGCTTCCCAGCCGCTCGATCCACACAACGCTGCCGGGGAGGCTGGTTGCGTCTCCGGCGTGCCGCGAAACGGCAACGTCTTCCGGACGGATGCCGACCGCGACCCGGTCGGGGAGGGCAGCAAAACTGCCTGCCTGCACGCTCAGGTTGGAGCCTGCAATCGTAAGCATTCGGCTGTCGGCCGATGGGACGCAGTCGATCATGTTCATCGGCGGCGTGCCGATGAACTCCGCGACAAAGCGCGTCGCAGGGGAGTGGTAGACCTCGCGAGGCGTGCCGATCTGCTCGACCCGCCCCTCGTTGAAGATCAGTATGCGGTCCGATAGCGACATAGCTTCGACCTGATCGTGCGTGACATAGACGATGGTCTGGCCACTATCTCGATGCAACGACCGGAACTGCCGCCGCAGTCCAATTCGCAGCCTGGCGTCGAGATTGGTAAGCGGCTCGTCCAGCATAAGAAGGCGGGAGCGGTGCGCCAGCGCTCGACTGATGGCGACGCGCTGCTGTTCGCCGCCCGAATAGGTTCGCGGCAGCCGTCCAAGCAAATGGCCAACATTGACCGTCGCTGCGACCTCGGCGACGCGAACACGTATCGCCGCCTCGTCGACCCCGGCCAGTCGCAGGGGATAGGCGATGTTGTCGAACCCTGACAAGGTTGGGAAAAGCGCGATGTTTTGAAAGAGCAGGCTTACCCTTCGCAGGCGTGGCTCCGCCTGAGTCATGTCGGCGTCGTCGATCAAGACGCGACCGGCATCGACGCCGATCAGGCCAGCGATGAGCTTGAGCAGCGTCGACTTCCCGGCATTCGTCGGGCCGAGCACCGAGAAGAACTCTCCCTTAGCGACCGAAAACGAAACGTCGTCCAGTGCGCGCACATTTCCCGGGAAGGTCTTCGACAGGTTCCGGATCGTCAATCTATCCATGCTGGGCCCCCGGGGCGCCCGGCTGAACGACCGTGTCGTCGGCGAGAATGAAGTGGAGCGCTTTTGGATCGAGTACGATACTGACCGTTTCACCTTCACGTACCTGGTCTGGCCGCGTTGCCATGGCCAGAAGCCCGTCGCCATACTCTACATAGGCGATATGCTCTGCCCCGATGTTTTCGATATAGACGACGCGCGTCCTTGCCGCCTGTGGGCTGTCGTCGTGCGCCAGCCGCACGTCGTGCGGCCGGATGCCCAGTCTGGATGGCGCCCCCTCGAAGCGACAGGGGCCAACGGCGATCGGACCGTGCAAAGCTGTGACGACAGACCCATCGCTGCGGTCTCCGCGGAGTTCGCATGCCAGCAGGTTCATCGGCGGGTCGCCGATAAACTCGGCGACAAAACGCGACGAAGGTCGGCGGTAGATGTCCTCGGGCGAGCCGAGTTGGAGTATGCGGCCGGCATTCATCACCGCGATCCGATCCGACATGGCCATCGCCTCGGCTTGGTCGTGAGTCACATAAAGGATGGTCTGGTTCAGGCTGGCCTGGATATGCTTGAGTTCGGTGCGAAGCGACATGCGCACTGAGGCGTCCAGATTCGACATGGGCTCGTCGAGCAGCAGAATGTCGGGCTCCGTGACCAGCACGCGTGCAATGGCGACCCGCTGCATTTCGCTCATGTTGAGCGTCGCGCCCGAACGAGGCAGCAGCGCTTCAAGGTCGAGCTGCATCGCGATGGCGGCAACTCTCATCTCGCGCTCTGCCTGCTTCATACCGCGCGCCTTTAGTCCAAAGGCGAGGTTCTGGCGCACCGACAGACGGCTGAACACTGCGTAGTCCTGGAAGACAAGGCCGAGACGCCTCTCCTGAGGTGCGAGATCATTCACGACGCGGCCATCGACGATGATGTCGCCGCCGTCCTGGGTCGTCAGTCCGGTTATCATGGAAAGCAGTGTCGACTTCCCGCAGCCGGACGGGCCGAGGATCGACAGGAACTCTCCGGGTGCGACGGCAAGGTCGACCCCGTCGACAGCCCTGGTGCCGTCGAAGGACTTGCGCAGGCCCCGCAGTTCTAGCCCTGCTTGTCCGGTCATCGCTTGACCGCGCCAAAGGTCAGACCGCGCACCAGATGGCGCTGGATCAGATAACCGAACAGGATCACGGGAATGGTCGACACTGTCCCCATCGCGGCCTGCACGCCGTAGAGTTTGCCCGACGACGCAGATACGTAGTTGGCGACCTGCAGCGTCACGGTGACGATCTTTCCCGAGGTGAGCACGAGCGCGAAAAGAAATTCAGACCAGTTGAGGATGAAGATGAACAGCGCCGTCGACAGCAACCCTCCTTTGACTAGGGGCAGCGTGACAGTCAGGAATGCGCGCAGCCGGCTTGCGCCGTGAACCATCGCCACCCCCTCGAGTTCGGACGGGATATCTTCGATGAAGGATCGGATCATCCAGATCGAGAACGGAAGCGTGAAGGCCGTATAGGCCAGGATCATGCCGCTGTAGGTGTCCGACAGCCGAAGCACCGCAAACAGTGCCACCATCGGCACCACGACAGCGATCGGCGGCATCATGCGGACGGTCAGAAACTGAAACGAATAATTGGGCCCGCCCGTCCCGAACCGCGAGATCGAGTAGGCAGCAAGCGTGCCGAAGACGACGGACAGGAGCGTGGCGACGCTTGATATGATTGTCGAGTCGGCAAAAGCCTTCCAGGCACTGCCCGAGACCTTGTAATCGAGCGACCCCTGCTCGGCGGCGGCGAATTCCCCGGCAGCCTCCGGGAAGAATACGATCCGAAAATTCTGCAGCGTTGGCCGCTCGCTGACCCAGACGGGCGGCCAGGAGGCCCATTCCTCATAGGGTTTGAATGAGGTCGATATCAACCAGAAGATCGGAAAGAACGAGATCAGCATGGCCACAACAACCGCGCTGCGCTTCAGACCCGTCACCCAGATGTTCGTCTTGGACATGGCGCAGACCTCAACCGTGACGCTGGATGGGCTTGGACAGCGCGATGCAGGTAGATACCACCAGCAAAAGGACGATGAGCGCCGCGGCGGCGATGTAGCCCATGCGGAAATACACGAAGGCGCCATTGTACATATACATCGAGATCGTTTCGGTCGCACCTCCGGGCTGGCCCCGGGTGAGTATGTAGACGGCGTCGAAGATCTTGAACGTCTCGATGGCGCGTATCAGCACCGCGATTACCAGCACCGGCGTGAGCAAGGGGAGCACCAGCGAGAAGAAGATGCGGGTAGGGGAGGCGCCCAGCATCACCGCGGCACGGATCTGGTTCTGAGGCAGGCTCATCAGGCCGGTCAGCACGAGCAGGAACATCAACGGCGTCCACTGCCAAATGTCACACAGCATGATCGGAAGCATCGCCCAGGTCGGGTCCGAAAGCCATGAGAACTCGAAGGGTCTGGCGGTGAAAAGCGACACGATATGGTTGATCGGACCATGCTCGTTGAAGAGCATGAAGAACGCGTTGGCTGCGTCGACGGGAATTATCATCATCGGCAGGATGATGATGCTGACGGCAATTTTACGCCACGGCCACTCGTCGAGGAAAAGAAGCGCCAGGCCAAGCGCCAGGACGAGTTCGACGCCGACGCAAATCGCCACGACGACGAATGTGCGCAGGACGGCATTTGTAAATCGCACATCGTACCAAAGGTCGTAGAAGTTCCAGAACCAGACCAACTCGGCCTTGTACCAGGGGATCGCCTGTGTGGGTTGCCAGTCGGTGAACGCCAACCAGATGACGATGACCGTCGGGACCACGACGACCGACATCATGACCAACTGGGCCGGCAGGACGAGCGCAACATTGAACGGGATGCGCCAACGCACGGGAGCGCGCGTTTGCTCCGCAATCGGCTCTGCTTCTGTGTGGGTCATAGTCCAATCCTGATAATCGCATAACGGTCGGGATGGGCGCCCGGCGAACACCCATCCCAGGACCTTCCGGCGGCTGCGGTGGTCTGCTACCGGAAGGCTCCTCTATTTCAGGCGGCTGCGAATTCCTTCAGGATAGCTGCTCTTCAGGAATGCCCATTGAACCGACTGGCTGCGGGCGCCCATGCGCCGCGTAATCCGTTGCCATGCGGCGGCCGTGTCATCCATCGCCTCCCTGGCAGTCTTGGAGCCCGCGTCGGCCGCCGCGATGTTCACACGCAATTCATCGAAATACTCTCCCTGCCCCTTCAGGTAGAGGTCGGGAATCGAATTGATCATTGATGCTCGGTGGACCTCAAGGAACTCCGGCGTGTAGGTATCGCGAATCTGCTGGTCGTCGAAATGCGCCGCCCTGGTCGGATCGAAATAGCCATCCGGGTCCCGCACGGCTATCGTGGACATTGCCGGGCTCGTGGAAAACAACGTGAACAGATACGCGATTTCCGGTTCGCGCGACGTGGACGACACGACGTAGTTCCAGCCCCAGTTAAAGTACGGCACCTGCAGCAGCTTTCCGTCGACGATGCCGCCCGGCATGGGGCCGAAGGCGAGCTTCCCCTTCAGCTTCGACTTGTCAGAGTTGAGGTATTTCTGGGTGCCGCCCCAGCCAATATCGGCAAATTTGTCGCCTTCGCCGAAGGCTTCGAAATTCTCGAACAGGCCGTTCGATTTGGCGCCGGGATACTGGTACTTGGACGCGGCGATGAGTTCTTCCAGAGCTGCCACGCCGGCGTCGTTGTTGATCTGCGGCGTCAGGTCGTCGGCGAGCGGGTAGAAGCCCTTGGCGTGGAAGCGCCCCCACCATTCCCAAGCGATGAAGTATTGGGTCCGGAACAGGGCGCCGCCATACATCTTTTCGTCAGGCCTGTGGAAGAAGGCCATCATCGCGTCGAGCTCTTCCCATGTCTCGGGAATCTTGAGTTCATAGCCGTGCTTGTCGGAAAAGGCCTTGTTCTCGGCTTCGTTCTCTAGCCACGGCTTGTTATAAAACATCACATAGGTGTCGCCATCGGTCTGGTAGCCGTAGAGGCTGCCCTTGTAATAGTCACTGATGGTGTAGAGTGCGTCCTTCTGGAAATCGGCAGGCTCGTATTTCTGCGCATACTGGTCAAGGTTGACCAAGATTCCCGACTCTGCGAGGTCGGGAAGGCCGAAACTCGCCGGCAGCGCCAGGTCGAAAGCTCCAGAGCGGGAAACCGACTCCAGAAGGATCTTCTGGTTGATCTCGCTATTGGGCACTTCGACATAATTGACCTTGATACCGGTCTGCTCGGTCCAAAGGTCAGCGACCGGCTTAACATTGCCAAGCGAGCCAGAGGGCTGCAGGATGGTGAGTTCGACAGAGCGCCCCTCGGATAGTTTCTTTGCCGCGGCAGCGGCATCGGTATGGACCGTCGCAAGCGAAGCCTCCTGAGCACGCGCGCTCCGGGTAAACAGGCCCGATGGAAGGGCGGCCGTGGCCATTCCCGCTGCGGCCGTGGTCAGCAGGAAATTCCTTCGGCTATAACTGTTCTGGATATACTTGATTGTCATTGCGTCTCTCCCTTTGTTTTTTGTTGTAGGTCCATTTTTACAGCGTCTATTTGATTATCATTTGCCTTCCCCTGTCCTGACTGATCAGAACTGCTAGGACGACGACGGCGCCCTTGATCACCATCTGCGTGTATTGGTTGACGCCCATCAGGTTCAGCCCGTTGTCGAGGAGAGCGATGATCAAGACACCAACGAGCGTTCGGTGAACGCCGCCGACACCGCCGGCCAGCGAGGTGCCGCCAACGACGATCGCGGCCAGGGTATTGAGCAGAAGATCCTGTCCCAGAGTCGGCCCGGCAGCTCCCAGCCGCGCTGTTGCAAGCGCTCCCGCCAGTCCGGCCATCGCCCCCGACAGCGCGAACGCGTAGACCTGATACCGGCGCACCGGTAGGCCTGCGGTGCGCGCTACCGCCTCGCCGCCGCCGATTGCGTACATGTAACGGCCAAAGCGGGTCTTTGCGCCCACCCAGGCCATGATGGCCCAGCCGACGATCGCAAAAAGAGCTATATTGGGGACACGGGGAATAAGCTGGGCGATAGCCAGGGATTCGAAAACGGCCGAATCGAAGCGCAGCGCTCGACCCTCCAGCAACTGCCACGCGGCGCCCGTGAAGACGGAAAGCGTCCCAAGCGTCACCACGAATGACGGAATGCGACCGAACGCGAAGATCGCGCCGTTGATTGCGCCAAGACCAGTCCCGAGAAGGATTGCAAAGGCCAGCGCAAAGACCCCAAGGTCGCCGAAATTCAACGCAATTACCGTGGCGGAACCGACCAATAGAACCATCGCGCCGACCGACAGGTCGATGCTGCCCATCAGCACGACGAAGGAACTGCCAAGGCATGCGAGCAGAAGCGTGCTTGCCTGTCCCAGAACCCCGGTTGCATTGCGAAGCGAGAAGAACGACGGGGCTGCGATCGAGAAGACGGCGAAAAGCAGGACGACGACTCCGATCGGCAACCACATTCCAGTTCGCAATGCGGCTGACACGCGCTCGACCTGCGTCGGTTGTGGCAGTGCCGTGCCATACGACTCCGGTGTCGGATCGTCCCTCATGCGGCGCTCGCGGGTCGGATCGCGTCCCCCGTCGGCAGCATCAGCCTGATCATCTCGACTTCCGAGGGTTTGGCGCTGGGCGGCGCATCGACGATGGCCGTTACCTGTCCGCGCTGCATGATCGCTATGCGGTTGGACATGCCGATCAACTCCAACAACTCGTCGGTGATCAGCACGATGGATACGCCCTTGGCGGTCAGACCCCGGATGATCGCATAGATCTCTTCCTTTGCGCCGGCGTCGACGCCCCGGGTTGGGTTGTCAAGCACCAGAATGCTGACGGACCGGCATAACCACCGCGCCAGCACCACCTTCTGCTGGTTGCCGCCGGACAGCTTGCTGCAAGCACTCGACGGAGTGGCCCCACGCACATTAAGATCGACGATCATCCTCTCGGCGACGTCGCGCTCCTGTCGACTATTCCAGATCCCGAGACGCGAGGAAAACAGGTCGCCGCTGGCCAACGACATGTTCCAAGCCATCTGGAAATCGGGAATGATCCCTTCGGCCAGCCGCTCGGCGGGGATGTAGCCGACACCATTCGCCAGAGAATGGCGCATATCCGGATTGTGCCAGTCTCCCTGCCGAAGGCGAACCTTACCGGACCACGGGGGAATCACTCCCACAATGCCCTTCCCCATCTCTGATTTTCCGGAATCGAGAAGGCCGCCGACACCAAGCACCTCGCCCTTGTGCAGGTCGATGTCGACGTCCCTGTAGCCGACTCCGCTCAAGGACCGCGCCTGGAGCGCAAACTGGTCGCCAGCGACGGCCTGCGACGATTCATGGTAGTAGTCGGCCTGCCGCTCGCGTCCGACCATGAGGCCATGCAACTGCTTCTCATTCGCCTCTCGCGCCTCCAGTCTGGCGACGATGCGTCCGTCCTTCATGACAACGATGGCATCGCTTATGGTGAGGACCTCACTCAACCGGTGCGATACAAACACGAAGCTGGCTTCATGGCGCATCGATGCGACCAGGCGGAAGAATGTGTCCTCGTCTGCCCTGTCGAGCGATGCGGTGGGCTCATCAAGCAATATGACGGGCTGAGCGATCCCAAGTATCCGCACGGGCACAACGCAGGCCCGTGCGATCTCGAGCAATTGCCGCTTGGAGAAGCTGTAGTCCGATGTCTGGCGCCGGACGTCGATGCCCAGTTCCGCCTTGTCGGCGATATCCTGCGCCAGTTCGATCATCCGTCGCCGTTGGATGATCTGCCCGAAATGCGTAAACCTGGCTTCATGCGACAGGAGCAGGTTCTCATAGATCCGCAGATTCGGGATAAGAGCCTGCTCTTGGAATACCCGTGACACCCCGCGACTTGCCGCCTGGGCGTAGTTGGCGGGGCGAAATGCTTTCCCGTCCAGGACCATCTCTCCGGAATCAGCCTGGACGATGCCGGTGAGAATGTTGAGGAGGGTCGACTTTCCCGCGCCGTTCTCGCCGATCAGGCCGACCACCTGGCCGGCCTCGATCGCGATGCTTACTGATTCCACGACATTGACGCTTTCATAGCGCTTGCAGATATCGTGAACCGCCAGCTTGAGAGCGCGCTGCATTTGTTTTGGACCGGACCGCGGCTGCCTTGGGTCACCCTTTCATGGGTGATGGGCCAAAGAAATCGATCTTGTAGTGATCGGCATATTCCTTGCGCACGGCCTCTGACTCACCGCTATCGCGCGCGGCTTTGTAGGCCTCGGGATAAGCCCAACCCTCCGGCTTGGGAATCCCGCCCCATTCGAGGTCGATGTCCATCGGGAACAGTTCGGCCTGCGGATCCCAGTTGTCGGGGCTGAGCACCTTCGACATGAGCTTGTAGTCGAAGGGCGCGACGTCCTTGGCATCGACGTACCGGGCAAGATATCCGTCGACGTTGTCCTTGTTCATCGTGACCGACCGCCAGCTCATCATCCGCTCGGGCGCGCGCGGCACCCAGCCGTTCATCACATCGTAAAGGCGGGTTGTCAGCAGGGCTCCCATATATTGCGGGACGTTGGCGCTCGTCGAGTTGAGCTGGCCGCTCTTGATCATGCTTGCACCAAGAGATGTGCCATCGGCGCCCGAGATAAACACGTCCTCTCCGGGCTTCAGCCCAGCGGCCCGCAACGCGGCGATACAGCCGTCGGCGATATCGTCGTTTTGGGCCACGACTCCCTTGAGATCGGGATACCGCGACAGAAGGTCTTCCATTGCCTTCTGAGAGTCTTCGCGATTCCATTTTCCGGGAAGCGCGCCGGCAAGTTCCACCTTGGGGAACTCCTTGAGCGCCGCGTCGCGACCACGTGAGCGTATCAGATCGGTCGAGTTGCCTTCCACCCCCGTCACGCCGACGATCTGGCCGCCGCCGAATGCTGCCATAATTGCTTTACATACTTCAGCAGTGACGGCGCCCTGCGCGGAGAACTCTTCCGGAACTGCGTACATAGTATAGTAGTCTCCGGCTTCAAACGGGGTGAACCAAGCCAGCGTGCCCCACGTGTTGTCGAGCCACACCTTGTTCTCGTTGGCAAGTTGGGCGATGCGACGGATCGATCCCCCGTCAGGCGCATGCAGCATGACTGCCTTGGCGCCGGAAGTGACCTGTTGTTCGAACTGATTGAGCTGCCTGCCGGAATCGAATTGGCCGTCGAGGGATGAGATTTCGAGACCAAGTGTGTCAGCGGCACCGTGAGCGCCCGCATCTGCGTTGTTCGTGTATTCCATCTGAAGGGTCATCATCAAATGCGCCATCTTGCCTTTAGAGTCGGCGAGCGCGACGCCTGAATATCCCAACGAAAGCCCAGTGGCCGATGCGATCGCGCTTGCCGAAGCAAAGGCGAGAAATTCGCGGCGCGAGACCCCTGAGAGATCGAGACGCGCCATGTGCGCGTCTACAACTTTGCGGTTCTCAAAGTCAGGAAAACGACGAGGGTCCAATTTCTTTGTCATGTTTCTTCTCCCTAATTTATGTCTTGTTTGGGTCTTGGTCGAATTCGTTCAGCTCCAGTCCTTCGAACGTCGTGTTTCGCGGAGTGTGCGTGCTTCCTCTTTCCCAACCTCGGTTGCAGCAAACATCACCTTGTTCTTCTCTCTGACGCGTTCCACATTTCCCTTTTCCACATGCCAACGCAGGTGCGTCTGCATGCAGCATTCCGCGTAGCAACGCCGCATGCCTATTCCGGTGAATACCGGATAATCGAGATCGCTCTTGACCGGCAGCACCTCAGGAACGAGGTCAAGCGTGGTCATAGGCCGTTGTTCCCGCGTAAGGACGTGAAGAACCTGATCGTGGGTGTCTTCCTGTTGTCGCTGCATGTGGAGCAACCGGCGACGGGAACTGTCGAGCGAATAAGCTGACAGACCGTGGCCCTCAAGCAGCAGCTTGGGTTTCAGATCGAGGCAGCGCTGGATAGAATTCCAGTGCGCCTTGGCATCACCGATTGGAGCGGGTCCAAGTGGTGTCGGATAGTGCAGTACATCTGCACTATATAACGAGCCTGACGATGCGTTGTAGACACCCACCATTCCAGGGCAATGGCCCGGGAGATGTATTACGCTGAGCTTAAGGCCACCGACATCAAGGACGTCGCCGTCATTGACCTCCAGATCGACTTCGACCGGAAAATTCCAGTAGCGACGCACGATCTCCGGGTCTGAAAGTCCAAGGCTTTCCCCGTCGCGCAAGTTGAAGTCGGCCAGGACCTCTTCGGGGGTTGTGCCGAAACGTGTGAGGTTGTCGGCCCGTGTGACGATCATCGGATCTTCAATTACCGGTCGATCGAGCGGGTGCGCCACTACTTGAGCACCATAACGCTTCTTGAGCATTGATGCGTTACCGGTATGGTCGTAGTGGAAGTGGGTGATGAATATGTACTTTAGGTCGTTCTTTTCCTTGTCGAGAAGCTTGACCAGGAACTCGCCCATGCCGTTGGCATGTTCTGGCACCGTCCAGTTGCCGGTGTCGACAAGCATGTTCTCGCCACGTCCACGGATCAGATAGACGCCGCTCTGGACATAGCCATCCAGTTCGTCCTCCGCCATGGGACCGTGGATGCCTGGAATCGCCCAGCCATCTGGAGTCTCAGCCCAAAAGAAGATCACTATGCGCCCTCCTCGGATGATATTTTGTTGGGGGGGGAATAACGACTAAAGCGCACATCGCACGTCGCTGCATGTGCCAGCATCCCTTCGGCGTCGCACATGCGAGCCATGACCGGCGCGATACCGCGACTCGCCTGTCGAGTGAGTTTTTGGTAGGTCACCGTCTTGATGAACTTGCCCACGGACAGTCCACCTGTGTAGCGCGCGGCCCGACCGGTTGGCAGGGTGTGGTTCGTTCCGACACCCTTGTCTCCATAGGCTACGGTGCTTTCCTCGCCGACGAAAAGGCTGCCGTAGTTGCGCAGCTTGTCGAGGTAGTATTCGTTGCACTTTGTCTGGATCTCCAGATGCTCGGGCGCATATTCGTCGGAAAGTGCGATTGCGGCGTCATCGTCTTCGACCACGATGATCTCACCGAGATTTCCCCAGGAGACCGCTGCGATCTCGCGTGTCGGCAGTGTTTCAAGCAGTCGATCGACACAGGCCATGACCTCCCGACCAAGTTTTTCCGATGTGGTGATCAGCCAAGCAGGACTGTCGGGGCCGTGCTCAGCCTGGCCAAGCAGGTCGGTCGCCACCAGTTCGGGATAGGCACTCTCGTCTGCAATGACCATGATTTCGGTCGGACCGGCCGGCAAGTCGATTCCGACCATGCCAAAAAGCTGGCGTTTGGCCTCGGCGACAAACGCATTGCCGGGGCCCGTGATGATATCGACCGCGCGAATTCCAACACACCCACGGGCCATCGCGGCCATGGCCTGCACGCCGCCCAGGCAGAAAATCTCGGTCGCGCCAGATGCATGAAGCGCGTAGAGCGTGGCCGGGAAGATCCCATCCTCGTTTCGCGGCGGTGCGCAGCCGACGACATAGTCGACACCGGCGACTTTGGCGGTCGCCACGCTCATGATCGCGGCGGAAATCAGCGGATACTTTCCTCCCGGGATGTAGCATCCGGCCGCGCTGACCGGAATCAGCTTTTGACCCAGAACAATTCCAGGCGATATTTCACTTTCAAACTCCTTCAGGGATTCCCGTTGCAGTTCGGCGAACTGCGTGACGTTGCGCAGGCAAACTGCGAGATCTTCCTTGAAGGTCTCGGGCAGACGACACGAAACATCACGGATCTTGTCGTTCGAGACACGAAATTCCGGCTTCTCCCAGCGATCCAGTTGCGCGGCGTAGTGCCTGACTGCGCTGTCACGCTCATCCTCGATACGCCGAAGCATGTCGCCTACGACCATCTCGACTTGTGAGCGATCCGCTCGTTGCAAGGCACGGGAATGCTTTAGGAACCGATGTGGCTGGACCGTCAAATCGACCTCCCTCGACGGCCTATCGGGCAGCAGCCCCGGCTCACGAGTCTCAAGTTCCCCTTGGCCGGCGAATGGGCCAACCAAACTCTCTAACCGGCATGTAACCGGTTACAAGAGGCTAGTTTCTTCGAAATCTCGCGTCAATACGCATTTTTCGATGGGTTACTTTTTTCGCGCGGCGCGTATATGGACGCGCTAGCCACGGAGCCTCGGGGAATTCATTGCAATCTCGCAAACGCCCAACAATCAGAGAGATAGCTCTTGAGGCCGGAGTATCCATCGCCACCGTTTCGCGGGTGATGAACAATCCGGCGACGGTACTGCCGGGCACCCGGTCAACCGTTGAGCAGGTCATCGAGCGACATGGTTACCGGTCGCACGCCATCGCCGTGTCGCTTGCATCATCTCGATCGCTCAGCATCGGGCTGATCATCCCGTCCATCACGAACTCCATCTACGCCTCGTCCACCCAGGCGATCCAATCCATAGCGCAGTCGTCGGGCTACACCGTACTTCTGGGTGTCTCCGAATTCTCTCCGACGCTTGAGGAGAAGCTCATCCGCCAATTGCTGGCGCGCAGAGTGGATGGGCTCATCCTCACAGGTGGCGAACGGAACCCGGAGTTGTACGACCTGATCGACGGACATGGCATTCCATTCGTGGTTACCTGGAAGCTGGTTGAAGAGAGCAACCGGCGGCCAAGCGTCTCATTTGACAACTACAAGGGCGCCTGCATGGCCATGGAGCATCTCGTGGACCTTGGCCATAGAAGGATCGGGCTGATCTGCGGGCGGACGGAAGTCAACGATCGAGCGCGCGAACGCCGTCGTGCCTACGTTGACGCAATGGCTGGGATCGGTGGATCGGCCGGCGACGGGTTGGTACGCGAGGCGGATTTCGAGTTTGATCAAGGGCGGGTGGCAATGCGCGAATTGCTCGCGCAGGACAATTTGCTGACGGCGGTGTTTTGCGCCAACGACATTCAGGCAATTGGCGCGCTTTCCGAATGCGAGGATCAGGGATTGAAGGTTCCTCGAGACATTTCCATTATCGGGTTCGATGATCTGCCGGTCGCCCAGTACACGAGGCCAAGGCTGACGACCATTCGCGTTCCAGCACAGATGATGGGGGAACTGGCAGCGACACGGCTCCTGGAGTCGATCAGGACGGGTGCCCAAGCCGTGAGCGAGGAACTTCCGATCGACCTCATCGTCCGCGATAGTACGGGAAGGCCACGACCTGCTTGACTGCTTCTTGCTTAAATACCGGGTAAACCTCTGTCTACTCACAAGCTGCCTATATGCAAAAGGCTAGGCGGAGCTTGTCTACCGGGATAGGGGCAGTCCATGCTGCCGCTCCAGTGGCCGGCTCCAAAGCCGGCCTGACGCCGGCTATCGTGCCATGAGCAGATGCTCTTTGAGGGCGATGAGGGATAGGCTCGGTTGGCGCTCACAGTGGGTGATCATGGCGAAATCGCGCACGGGAACGTCTAGCGGGATATGCGTGAGGGTTCCCTCGGTGATCGAGCGCGCGACCACGCGTTCGGAAATAACCGTCGCGCCCGCTCCAGCCTCGACCGCCTGCCGAATGGCCTCGTTGCCGGGCAGGACCAGGAAAACCTGAAGCTCGTCGAAGGCGAGTCCCTGCTGGGTCGCCAGGTCCTCCAGCACCTCGCGGGTGCCCGAGCCTCGCTCGCGCACGATCCATCGCATGCCCGCGATGTCGGGACCGGCGGGTCCGCAGCGCGTGCCGGCATCCGGGCCGGTCACCAGGACCAGCCTGTCGATGTCGACCCGCGTCCGCTTCAGCACATCGGAGCGGGTGCGGCCCTCAACCAGCCCGATGTCGACCGAGCCGTCCAGCACCGCGGTCTCCACCTGCCGCGTGTTGCCGGCCGAAACGTCGAGCCTGACTGCCGGATATGCATCGTGGAACGCCGCAAGGCGGGTGGGTAGCCAATAGCCGGCGATGGTCTGGCTGGCGGCGATCGACAGGCTTCCGGCGACCCGTCGTGACAGATTCTCCAGCACATGTCGCGCCGCGCTCGCCCGGTCGAGCACTGCCTTGGCCTCGGGCAGGAAGGCCGCGCCCGCCTGCGACAACTCGATGTTGCGCCCGACCCGGTCGAACAGGCGCACGCCGGTGGACGTCTCCAGCGCCTTGACCGCCGCGGAGACGGCAGACTGCGACATGCCAAGCGTCTTGGCGGCCCGTGTAACGTGGCCTCGTGCAGCGACGGCGATGAAGATTCGCAACTGGTCGAGGTTCATGCGGGAATAATCGATGATGGCGATTGAAATGACAAGAACGATTTGTTGGATCGATCAGATAGAGGTTTGTAACCTTCCGTGTGAATGGTCGTGTGGGAGGCGCGCACGCCAGACGAAACTGGTTCAAGCAGTGTTCAACAGTATCATCACTTTCTTCAGAAGGTATTCGACGCGCTTGGGGCGCGTCTTCGTGCGGGACCGCTACCGGCCCGAAACCCACTATATGCGCGGGCCTGGCCCTAAGACGCTGGAGAAGGCCCGGCGGGGGGCGGCGCGGCAGTGAACACGCATCCCAGGCGGGGCGCCAACACGGCCCACTCGCAGAGACCGCTCGCCGACACGCGCGCGCCCGCCGAGGGCGACGGCGTCGAGACCTCGCCGGTCGTCGGCGAGCGCGTGGAGAAGACCACATGCTACATGTGCGCCTGCCGCTGTGGCATCGACGTCCACCTGCGCGACGGCAAGGTGCGCTACATCAACGGCAACAGGGACCATCCGGTCAATCGCGGCGTGCTGTGCGCCAAGGGCTCGGCCGGCATCATGCAGCACTACAGCCCGGCGCGGCTGAGGAAGCCGCTCCTGCGAACCGGGTCGCGCGGGGCGGGCGAGTTCCGCGAGATTGAATGGGAAGAGGCGCTGTCGATCGCGACGGAGCGGCTGGCGAGCATTCGCGCAACCGACCCGAAGAAGCTGGCCTTCTTCACCGGCCGCGACCAGTCGCAGTCGCTGACCGGCTGGTGGGCGAGCCGCTTCGGCACACCCAACTTTGCCGCCCACGGTGGCTTCTGCTCGGTCAACATGGCGGCCGGCGGCCTCTACACAATCGGGGGATCGTTCTGGGAGTTCGGCGAGCCCGACTGGGACCACACGAAGTACTTCCTCCTGTTCGGTGTCGCGGAGGACCACGATTCCAACCCGATCAAGATCGGCCTCGGCAGGCTGAAATCGCGTAGGGCCAGGATCGTCTCGGTCAATCCCTGCCGCACTGGCTACAATGCCATAGCCGACGAATGGATCGGCATCCGTCCCGGCACAGATGGGCTCTTCGTCCTTGCCATCGTCCACGAACTGCTGAAGGCCGGCAAGGTCGACCTCGATTATCTCATCCGCTACACCAACGCTCCCAAGCAGGTGATAGAGGAGCCTGGCGCGGCCGACGACGGGCTGTTCGTGCGTGATGAGGAGGGCCGGCCGCTGGTCTGGGACCGCGTGACTGGCGCCCCAGCCAACTCCTTCGATCCGGCCGCGTCGCCGGCTCTGACCGGGCGTTACCAAATCGCGGGTCGCGCCTGCGTGCCAGTGTTCCAGTTGATCGCCGAGCGCTATCTGGACGAGGCCTGGTCGCCGGACGCCGCGGCGGAACGCTGCGGACTGCCGGCCGCAACGATCCGCCGGATCGCCGCCGAGCTTGCCCACGTCGCCTTCGAGCAGGCGATCGAGCTGCCGGTGGCCTGGACCGACTGGGCCGGCCGTCGCCACGAGACGATGATAGGCCGGCCGGTCGCCATGCACGCCATGCGCGGCATATCAGCCCATTCCAACGGCTTCCACACCTGCCGCGCGATCCATTTGCTTCAAGTGCTGTTGGGTTCGGTCGACGTTCCGGGCGGCTTCCGCTTCAAGCCGCCCTTTCCAAAGTCCGCGCCGCCCGGCCCCAAGCCGGCAGGAAAGGACGGCGGCAGGCCGATGACTCCGCTGGAAGGCATGCCGCTCGGCTTCGTCTCTGGGCCGGAGGATCTGCTGGTGGACGGCGAGGGGCGGCCGCTGCGCATCGACAAGGCCTATTCGTGGGAGGCCCCGCTCGCCGCCCACGGGCTGATGCATACGGTGATCCGCAACGCCTGGGCCGGCGATCCCTACCCCATCGACACGCTGTTCCTCTACATGGCCAACATGGCGTGGAACTCGTCAATGAACACGACGGGCACGATCAAGATGCTCACAGACCGGGACGCGGACGGTGCGTACAAGATCCCCTTCATCATCTATTCGGATGCCTACTATTCCGAGACGGTTCCTTACGCCGATCTCGTCCTGCCGGACACCACCTATCTGGAGCGGCATGATTGCATCAGCCTGCTCGATCGGCCGATCAGCGACGCCGACGGACCTGGCGACGCCATCCGCCACCCCGTGGTCGAGCCCGATCGCGATGTGCGCCCGTTCCAGACCGTGCTGATCGAGCTCGGAGCGCGTCTGAAGCTACCAGGCTTCGTCGACGAGGACGGTAAGGCCAAGTATAGCGACTACGCCGACTACATCGTTAACCACGAGCGCACGCCCGGCATAGGCCCACTCGCGGGCTGGCGCGGCGAGGACGGCAGCAAAATCGGCCGGGGCGCGGCCAACCCGGACCAGCTGCGGCGCTATATCGACAATGGCGGCTTCTGGCACCATGAGTTCACGGAAGAGCAGCGGTACTACAAGATGGCGAACCGCTCCTATCTCGACTTTGCCGTTAAGATGGGCTTTTTGCCGAAGGCAGAGCCGATCGTCTTCCAACTGTATTCCGAGCCCTTGCAGAAGTTCCGGCTCGCCGCACGCGGCTATGGTCCCGTTCCTGCGCCGGAAGCGGAGCGCGCGCGGATCGAGACATATTTCGACCCGTTGCCGATCTGGTATCCGCCGTTTGAGGGTGCGGCGATCGACGAAAGCACATATCCGCTGCATGCGCTCACCCAGCGGCCAATGCATATGTACCATTCCTGGGGCTCGCAGAACGCCTGGCTGCGCCAGATCACCAGCCAGAACCGGCTGTTTGTGCATAGCGGCACGGCAGCCTCGCTCGGTCTCGCCGACGACGACTGGGTGTGGATAGAGAGCGTCAATGGGAAGGTGAAGGGGCAGATCAAACTGGTCGATGGCGTCAATCCCGACACGGTCTGGACATGGAACGCGATCGGCAAGCGCAAAGGTGCATGGGCGCTGAAGGATGACGCTGGCGAAGCAAACCGGGGCTTCCTGCTGAACCACGCCATCGGCGATCTGCTGCCGCCCAACGCCAGGGGCAGGCGCTATTCCAATTCCGACCCGGTGACCGGCCAGGCGGCCTGGTTCGACCTCAGGGTCAGGTTGCGAAAGTGCAGGCCGTCCGAAGAAGGGTTTTCCGAGCCCAGCTTCGAACGCCTGCCGTTGCCGCCGCATATTCCATCGGCACCGGACAGGCTCGCCTATGGTGCGGAGTTCCGTCCAGAAAAAGTGCCTCCGCGATGACCTGCGTTCCCACCCACACCGATCGGAAGCTCGGCCTCGTCATCGATCTCGACACCTGTGTTGGGTGCCAGGCCTGCGTTACCTCCTGCAAGGAATGGAACACCGGCGGCCATATGGCGCCGTTGACCGACCTTGATCCATACGGTGGCAATGCCGACGGTGTTTGGTTCAACCGCGTCCACACCTACGAGCACCAGATCGAAGCGGGTGGGCGCACCATCCATTTCCCGCGCTCGTGCCTTCATTGCGCGGAGCCGGCATGCGTCACCGTGTGCCCCACGGGGGCCTCCTACAAGCGGGCGTCGGACGGAATCGTGCTGGTAGACGAGGACAAGTGTATCGGCTGCAAGCTGTGCTCATGGGCCTGTCCCTACGGCGCGCGCGAGTTCGACGTCGCGATCGGGGTAATGAAGAAGTGCACGCTATGCGTCGATCGCATCTACAACGAGAACCTGCCAGAGGAGGATCGCGTCCCCGCATGTGTCGCTGCCTGCCCGACCGGGGCGCGGCATTTCGGGGATCTTGGCGATCCCGATTCCGCCGTCTCTCGGCTGGTGGACGAGCGCCACGGCGTCGACCTGATGCCTGAGCTCGGCTATCGTCCCACCAACAAGTATCTTCCGCCCCGCGCCCGAGAGCGCACGGCCGAAATGCATGCCGCATCGCTCGAGCTCGCGTCTGCGGAAGGCGGCTTCCTCGGCTGGGTCGACCGCGTCCTTTCAAGATAGCGCCATGCATCCGGCCTATTCCGTCATCTTCTTCAGCACAGCGTCCGGCGCGGGCTATGGTCTTCTTGCCTTTTTGGGTGTTCTAGGAGCGGCCGGGCTCGTCCCGCCCGATCGATGGTTGGGCGTTTTCGGTCTCGGTTTGTCGCTCGCGCTGATCACCGCGGGGCTGCTTTCGTCCACCGCGCATCTGGGTCGCCCTGAGCGGGCCTGGCGTGCCTTCAGCCAGTGGCGTACATCCTGGCTGTCGCGCGAAGGAGTGTTGGCAGTCGCAACGTATGTACCTGCCGTCCTGTTCACCACTGGTTGGGTGTTCTTGGAACGCACCGATGGTTGGGTGGCGGTTGCGGGACTTCTGGCTTCTGTGGGCGCGGTGTTGACCGTCTGCGCGACTGCTATGATCTACGCCTCGCTCAAGCCGATCCCGCAATGGAACAGCAGCTACACCCTGCCGGTCTATCTGCTGATGGCGGCGATGACTGGCCTCAGTCTGCTGTGCGCCCTGACACAGATATCAGGTTCGGGGTCGATTCTGCTGGTCGCGGCGGCGGTTCTTACTACGCTCGGTTGTTGGCTGCTGAAGCGTGATGCATGGCGTGCGGTCGACGCGACGGCGATGCCTGCCACCCTGAACAGCGCGACGGGATTGTCCGACGGCGCAGTCCGATCAATTGAATGGCCGCATACTGAAGAGAACTACCTACTCAAGGAGATGGGCTACCGTATCGCACGCAAGCACGCGATCCGCCTGCGGCTCGTCGCCCAACTTGGAGCCTTCATGCTGCCGTCAGTGCTGTTGTGCCTCGCATTGCTCTTTCCACGCTTAGCATTCCTGACACTGCCTGCATCTGCCACACTGCAACTAGCTGGCGTACTGGTCGAGCGCTGGCTCTTCTTCGCAGAAGCCAAGCACACCGTCACGTTGTACTACGGACGCTGACAGAAAAAGCCCCTAACATTGGACAACGCCAGCGGCTCCGACATCGTACGGACGCGATCGGCAGTAATTGCTCACCCCCTATGACGCCGGCGCTGGCAATGGGGTGCCGGCAAGGGTGAGGCGGATGGCTTCGAGAGCACCGATGGCGCGGCGACGTGCTGTTTCGATGACGGAGCGGATGTCGGCATAG
>Ga0335394_10001049_pt1 | contig 30798 bp, 22 predicted proteins | sample MAT03_FD_205741 | JGI IMG/M metagenome (GOLD analysis project Ga0335394, IMG submission 205741) | Freshwater microbial communities from Lake Fryxell liftoff mats and glacier meltwater in Antarctica - MAT-03 (spades assembly) (version 2) ...
GGAACTGGATTCAAAGTCCCCCTTTTTACTAGCGCAGCGGCGCGCCAGCGCGGGGATTTAGGGGGATCGATACCGTTTTTATACCAGCGACGGGACTTTTAAAACATCCTCTAAAGTTCATAGCTAAGTAGTTCAACCTCAATAAAAACCAAATTCTAAAACCCTGCGCCGCCCGCACAGCGGGCAGCGCAGGGTTCTAGAATCTTATATTTAATTAAGCCCATCTACTTACAAGCAGCACTCTCCAAAATCTGACACTCCAAGAGAAGGTTTAGACTTTTAGAGCAGCGATACCAGATTGCCGTAGGGCAAATGTCAGGATTAGTTCACAGTCCTGTAAAATATTTTTTAGATTAGGGATTGCTTTAACGCTGAGTTTGATTAGAATAGCCTGAAGGACTTACTGATCAGTTCGAATCACAATCGAGCAGGAATTCGCTTCTAGGGTTCCGGTTTGGCAGAGTGTCTGCCAAATGTCTGGTCCGAGAGAAGCAGCTAACTTAAGGATCGTGGTAACGTTCTGACTCAGCTAGTTGTAGGTGATGATTAGACAGTGTGCAGTCATCATCTACAGCTAGCCTGTTTGAAACACGACCCTCTGGTTAGTCACACGGCGGGAAAAAAGCCCGGGAGAACCACACAGAATTAGATATCTGTGGGTAACTCCTGGGCTTTGTCGTTTGAACCAGTAATTTTTCAGCAATAGGCTGCTCATGTGTTTGGAAGCGGTGCCGCGATCGCCTACTAAACATATCAACAGCAGTTCTAGAACAGTATTGAGGGTGCCTCAACTGATCATCTACCACAACAGGAGAGTTTTATGGTGCAAGCCTCTGTTTTGCCAAATTTGCCCGATGCCACGACAATCGATCCGAGCTTGATTTTGTTGGATGAAAAATTGCCGGGTGGTGCCTATTGGCATGGTATCGTCGAGCGCGGAAACACACTGCGAGTCACTGACTTAGAAGGATCACAGGGCGTTTCACTAATTTGCTACAACGCCGATAGCCCAATTGAACGACTGAATGTTGCAGACACGGCTAAGGTTCAGTTCAATGCATTTCTCAAACAGGGAATGGTGCTGTATTCGGACATGGGACGAGTTCTGTGTTCGATTACTGAAGATACCTCTGGCTATCATGATTTGATTTGCGGCTGTAGCAATGCGGCTAGCAACGCGGCGAAATATGGGGAGGGGGCTTATAACAAGTATGGTGAAAGCGATTACAACAACTCTCGCAATAATTTTCTTAAGGCATTGGCAAAACGCGGGCTGACCCGCAAAGATTTGATGCCTAACCTGAATTTGTTTAGTCGAGTAGCCGTACGCCCCAATGGGGACTTGGAATATGTTGCAGGCAATGAGAAAGCGGGTAGCTATGTTGATCTGCGGGCAGAAATGAATGTGTTAATAGTCGTTTCTAACTGCCCCCATGTGTTGCATCCTGATTCCGTTTATCGGCCTAAGCCCGTTCAGTTGACCGTTTGGCGATCGCCTGCTCCTGCCCCAGACGATCTGTGCCGCACTGCAAACGAACAAGTCATTCGCGGTTTTATCAACACTGACGCGCTGTTTGCTCAAGCTTAGTTGCTTTGGAAGACTGACTGTCCTGCACGTCGCGCAGAACAGTTGATGGCGGTGTTGCTTAATCTTTAATCATTTTGAACCTTAAAGGACAGAATCAATGGTGACGACTCTACCGATCGAATTCGATCCAGCTAACGCAATTTACAACGAAGTGCTGCCTGCACGCCAACCGTGGTCACGGGTGGTTAAGCAAGGACAGATCTTGCGGATTATTGATCTGCAAGGCAATCAAGCAGTGGACACGCTGTTTTACAATGCCCACGATCCCTCCGAGCGCTATAGTGCGCCTGATACAGTTGTGCATCAAGGCAACATTTTTATCACGACTGGCACGCAACTCATGTCCAGTGAGGGAAACGTGATGATGACTGTTATCCACGATGATTGCGGTAAGCACGATACCTTGGGTGGCGCGTGCAGCATGGAGAGCAATTCAGTGCGCTATGGCTTACACAAAAAACATTTGCACGCCTGCGTTGAAAATTTCCTGCTGGAATTGAGCAAGTATGAGATGAACAAACGAGACTTGGTGAGTAACGTGAACTTCTACATGAACGTTCCCGTTAGCGATGATGGCACGTTAGAAATTGTGGATGGCATTTCTGAAGCCGGAAAAATGATTGATTTGCGGGCAGAGATGGATGTAATGGTGTTGATTTCTAACTGTCCTCAAATTAACAATCCTTGCAATGCTTATAACCCAACTCCGGCGCGGTTGATCATCTGGGATGCCGTGTAATCATTGTCATCAACTCTATGGGCAGTTTGCAAGCTGCTCCTAATCTCATTTGTGAGTTGTTTCTGGCTTTGTCGGAAACAGCTCACGCATGAGACTTGAATAAACGGGCAATGTGCAACTTTCCTTAAATGTTTGCTCAAGCAGCCTTGACCGTTCGGCTGAGCGTTCGACTAAACTCACACCGAAGTCTTGCCCTTTCCCAAAGGAGCTGCCGTGTACACACAACTTGCTTTCTAGTTGGCTTATAGAGCTGAACCAACAGCCTTGGGGGAGGTTTCTCCCCCAAACCCCCTCCGATCAGGTTTCGGCTGGGTGAGATCACTCGCTGGGAACGCTACGCATTGCTGCTAAGTTAGGGGATGCGGAAAAGCGTTAAAGGCAACCCTCCTTTAGTACCCGTGCAATGCGTAGCACGGCCTTCCCAGCAACCTTTGATGCTTACCGATGCGGCCTTGCGGAGGGGGTGTGGGGGAAGGGCTTCGTCCCCTGCTGGGGGTTTGGGGGCAACCCCCAAGGCTGTTGGCTCGAAAGCCAGACTTCCGAGGCAGGTTCAAAACTTGTGTGGACACCGTAGCCCCAAGAAGAGGGAACCGGAATATGTCTGAAAGCCCTTCTCCCTGGGGAGAAGGGTTGGGATGAGGGCTGCTTCAGCCAGCATCGCCTACAAACTGATTCTGTCCTAACCAAGCATTTTGTTATTCATGTTCACTAAAGTTTTAGTTGCTAATCGGGGTGAAGTTGCCTGTCGAGTGATTCGTACTCTCGATCGAATGGGAATTGCGTCGATCGCCATTTATTCAGACGCAGACGCTCACGCTCTACACGTTTCGCAGGCAGCAGAGGCCGTCTGTGTTGGGGCTGCACCTGCGGCTGAGAGCTATTTACAGGGCGATCGCATCTTAGCCATCGCGCAACAAACTGGGGCACAGGCGATCCATCCCGGCTATGGGTTTTTGAGTGAGAATGCGGAGTTTGCAGACGCGTGTGCAGCGGCTGGAATTGCCTTTATTGGCCCTACTCCCACACAACTGCGACAGTTTGGTTTAAAGCACACCGCGCGAGAACTGGCACAGCAAAATCAAGTGCCGATGCTGCCCGGTAGCTCGCTGCTAGAGAGCTTGGAACAGGCGCAGCAGTTAGCAGCGGCGATCGCCTACCCAGTTATGCTCAAAAGTACCGCAGGCGGTGGTGGGATTGGAATGCAGGCATGTTTCAGTCCGGTAGAATTGGCGGCGGCTTACGACAAAGTGCAGCGTTTGAGTCAGGCCAACTTTAGCCAGAGCGGCATCTTTCTCGAAAAGTATATTCAGACAGCTCGACACCTTGAGGTGCAAATTTTTGGCGATGGGCAGGGGAACGTGATTGCCCTAGGTGAACGCGATTGTTCAACTCAGCGGCGCAACCAAAAGGTGATTGAAGAAACGCCTGCCCCTGGTATTTCTGATGCCCTGCGACAGGAGTTGTTGGAGGCCGCCGTGAGGCTAGGAAAAGCAGTTCACTATCAATCGGCGGGTACGGTTGAGTATGTGTTTGATGTGGAAACGCAGCAGTTTTATTTTTTGGAAGTGAACACCCGCTTGCAGGTTGAGCATGGTGTGACCGAACTGGTTAGCCAGATTGACCTGGTGGAATGGATGGTGCGTTTGGCAGCAGGCGATCGCACGTTTCTCGATCGCTACGTACATCAGCCCCAAGGCCATGCTATTCAGGTGCGAATTTATGCCGAAGATGCTCACAAAAACTTTCAGCCCAGTGCTGGGTTGCTGAGTGCGGTAACGTTTCCAAAAAACATTCGTTGCGATACCTGGATTGAAGCCGGAACAACCGTTACCCCGTTTTACGATCCGCTGCTGGCGAAGGTGCTGGTGCAGGGACGGGATAGAAATGAGGCGATCGCCCAACTGCAAACAGCGCTGAGCGATTCTGAAATTGCTGGCATTGAAACAAATTTAGACTATCTGCGCCAGGTAATTAGCAGTCCTGAGTTTACGCAAGGAACGCTAAGTACACGCCTACTGAACACGTTTGAGTATCAGCCGCGCACAATCGACGTATTAGACGCTGGCACTTACACCACCGTTCAAGATTACCCTGGGCGCATCGGCTATTGGAATATTGGCGTGCCGCCATCAGGGGCAATGGATCATCTAGCGTTTCGGCTGGCTAACCGAATTTTGGGTAACCCTGAGTCGGCGGCTGGGTTGGAATGTACCGTGATGGGGCCTACCTTGCGGTTTAATTGCGATACGGTAATTTGTCTCACGGGCGCACTCATGCAGGCCAGTCTGAACGGACAGCCCGTGCCCTATTGGACGGCGGTGCCCGTCAGCGCAGGCAGCACGCTGAAACTTAAGGCGATCAAAGGGCAGGGCTACCGCACGTATCTGGCTATTCAACACGGGTTCGACGTGCCCGATTATTTGGGCAGCAAGTCTACCTTCACCCTGGGTCAATTTGGTGGACATGCCGGACGCACCCTGCGACCGGGCGATGTGCTGCGTCTAGATCAATTGCGGCCAGATCAATTGCGGCCAGATCAAAGTGCAGAATCGGATCAGTTCAGCGGCTGCACCTGCCCCGCTGAACTGATTCCAGAATACACAAATGAATGGGAAATTGGCGTGTTGTATGGCCCCCACGGCGCACCAGATTTCTTTACCGAAGACGACATTGCCACCTTTTTTGCTACCCGCTGGACGATTCATCACAATTCTGCCCGCACTGGCATTCGCTTAATTGGCCCCAAGCCACAGTGGGCGCGATCAGACGGGGGGGAAGCTGGGTTACATCCCTCCAACATTCACGACAATGCCTATGCGATCGGCACGATCGATTTCACGGGCGATATGCCAATTATTCTGGCCTATGATGGCCCCAGTTTAGGTGGATTTGTCTGCCCTGCCACCATTGTCAAATCTGAGCTTTGGAAAATTGGACAGCTTAAACCCGGCGATACCGTTCGCTTTTATCGACTGACGGCGATCGCCGCCCTGCAACGCGAGTTAGACCAAGATCGGCAAATCGAAACATTAACCGGAAGTGTCCCGCCATCCCCACTGGCTTCGGCTTCGCTCAGCCAGCAGGAGTGGGCTGAGCGGAGCCGAAGCCCGCTCCCCCAACCAGCAACCCAGTTCTCAGACTCCAACGACTCTCCGATCCTGCACCAAATTTCCGCATCCCCCGGTCAAATTGCAGTTACCTATCGGCCAGCGGGCGATAAGTACCTGCTGGTTGAATACGGGGCACTGGTTTTAGACCTAAACCTCCGGTTCCGGGTTCATGCCCTAATGCAGTGGCTCCAGAGCTGTCGTCTATCGGGCATCGTTGATCTGACACCCGGCATTCGATCGCTGCAAGTACATTACGACAGCCGTGTTTTGCCTCGCCATGCGCTGCTGGAAGCTCTGATTGCTGCCGAATCGGAGTTGCCAGCCGTTGATCAAATCGAAGTGCCCACCCGCATTGTGCATTTGCCGCTGTCGTGGGACGATGCCTCGACCCAGTTGGCTATTCAAAAATACATGCAATCGGTGCGACCCGATGCTCCGTGGTGTCCCAGCAATATTGAATTTATTCGCCGCATTAATGGTCTAGATAGCATTGAACAGGTGCGCGATATTGTCTTTAACGCGAGCTATTTGGTGATGGGTCTGGGGGATGTCTATCTGGGGGCACCTGTGGCGACACCGCTCGATCCGCGCCATCGACTAGTGACCACGAAGTACAACCCAGCGCGTACCTGGACACCCGAAAATGCAGTCGGGATCGGCGGCGCGTACCTGTGCATTTACGGCATGGAAGGGCCTGGTGGCTATCAGTTTGTCGGACGCACCGTGCCCGTATGGAACCGCTACAAACAGACTGAGGATTTTCAGCAACCCTGGCTGCTGCGTTTCTTTGATCAGATTCGCTTTTTTCCAGTTTCGGCAGATGAATTGTTGCGCTATCGGGAAGCCGTGATTCAGGGCACCACGAAGCTAGACATTCAGTCAGAAACTTTTAGCCTTAAACAGCATCACGAGTTTTTGCAGACTCATGCAGACGACATTGCCGCCTTTAAAGCAAACCAGCAGGCGGCCTTTGCTGCCGAACGCGATCGCTGGGCTGCTGCTGGAGAATTTACCCGGTCGGTTGAACCAGAGGTGGATGAACCCGATATTCCAGAAATCACGCTACCAGACGGGGTAGAGGCGATCGCTGCTCATCTGTCTGCAAACGTTTGGCAAGTGCTGGTGCAACCCGGCGATCGCGTGGTAGAGGGCGATCGCCTGATTATTTTGGAAGCCATGAAAATGGAAATTGCCGTGCTGGCCGATAGTGCAGGATACATCACAGACGTATTCTGCCAACCAGGGCAAACGATAACGGCAGGGCAACTGCTAGCGGCTATTCAACCCGAACCGCTCACCCAACCAGACAGCTTGTAAAGATCGCGGACAAATTAACTAAATGATGTTTTTGAGAGCGATCGCCATCGTGTCGGGTGCGTTGCTGTTGAGCGATCGCCCCGACAAACATCGTATCAACTCTCACCTAACACAACCTCAATGCCCAGCGTGCGATCGCCAGTCTTGTAGGGTATGTTACGCTAGTCGCTCATGCACATACACAAGAGGCGATCGTTATTCCTGCGGCTGACTGGCTTGGAGTTGTTGGAGTTGGGCGATCGTCAATTCGGTAATGCGGGCGATCGTTTCCAGTGGAATGTTCTCCTGAAGCATTTTCAGTGCCAGCGATCGCCGCTCTTCTTGCTTCGCCATCTGTTCAATCGACGTGACGTAAGGCATCTGTCGCTCCTGTTCATACTGCTCAAGTTCAGCCCAAAACGCCTGTTTCAAGCCCTCCAGCAGCTCTATCAGCCAATCCAGAAACCGGAATAAGTTCAGTATATCCTGCCGCTCATAGCCCTGTTCATACAGCCGTCGCGTCAGCCGAAATTTCCATTCCTTACGGGCGACCGCATCGTTACGAGTCTCCTTTGTCTTCAGGTGTGCCATCACTGCGATCGCAAACGGATTACGAGTGGCTTCCAACTTAGACCAGCGAGATTCATAATCCAGCAGTTTGATCATGGGAAACCGAAACGTCACTTCACAGCCCCAAGCCAAGTTGCCCGCTCATCTCCCAAAATGGCCAAACTCACAATTGGCTGCTTGTATCGATCCCGCAGGCGGTAGTAATAAACAAACATGCGATCGCTAAATTGGCTCTCTTCCTGGCTTTGAATCTCGATATGCGCTAAGACCCAGGTTTCCTCGCCACTCAGCTTCCAGACTTTCACCAGTTTATCGACTAGCCGCTTGCCTAGTTCGGCATCCCGCACGACCTGCCGTAGCTCTTGATCGAGAAAGTCATAGCCTCGACTCCAGTCAATATAGCGGTTCCTGGTTCAGTGAAGTACAGGTTGATTTTTGAAAGCCTTATTCAGCAAGGGTTTTGTCGGGGTCTACTGTACCTCACCCGGCAAAGAACCGCTATATCAGCATGAATCTGGGGAAAGAAGAACCGCATGAAGTCTTGGAAATAAGCCTCCACAATGTCCTTCCAGGGACTATCAAATTTGTCACGCGGCTCGGTCATAAGTTTGCCGAAAAATGACCGCCTCAGTGTAACAGAAACATTGGACTCTGATGATTGCGGCGATCGCCCCTCTCCTCCCACCCCTTGCGCTACTTAACTCCCGTTATGAGGCATTTGGAAAAACGATCATAGCGATGCTGGGCGGTTCACAAGAAGAGATACCTATGCAGGCAGTGCGATCGCCACCCTATAGAGTGCATGGCCATTAAGCGATCGCCCCGACAAACATCGTATCAACTCTCACCCAACACAACCTCAATGTCTAGCGTGCAATACGCAGACTATCTTTGCAAAGCAAATCAGTCTACCATCAGCATCAAACGAGTGGAGTCGAGATGTGCATACCAGGGAAAAGGCTGATCTTTAATGGCATTCCACTTTTCTTTAAAGATTTCTGCTTGCACATGGTAGTCCTGTGCACCAGTGGGTGCCCCATTAAATTTGAGAAAAAGCGTCATTCGATGCGGGGTTTCACTGGTGGAAGCTAGCCAGCAAGGGTAGGTGTTGTGGTCTTGAGGCTTCAGCATCATGCTAATTTGGTGAGCGCGAATGCCAATATCGGTCAGGTGGTCGGGAATGGCTTCTAGCACTTGTAAGGTAATTCCCCAGTCGGTTGCCTTAATCAAACTAGCTCCCTCAACCACTGCACGAGAAAAGTTTTTGCAGCCCGTCAGTTGGGCAACGCGTACCGTTTTGGGATGTTCAAAGATCTGGTATTTAGAGTCATAGGCGATCGCCCTTCCACCCGACATAACGAGCAGCGTTTCACACAGGCGGTATGCCTCTTCTAGGTTGTGAGTAACCAGCAACGTCACACCGCTATAGGTAGAGAGAGCCTCTAATAGCTGCTGCTCCATTTGGCTGCGGAGATAGGTATCGAGTGCCGAAAAGGGTTCATCTAACAACAGCACGTCTGGGTCGGTTGCCAGTGCCCTGGCGAGCGCTACCCGCTGCTGTTGCCCACCCGACAGTTGATGTGGATAGCGATCGCCCAACCCCTGCATCTGCACCCGTGCCAGCTCTTGATTGACGCGTTGCGATCGCATAGATTTTGGCAGTTTTTGCAAGCCAAATGCCACATTTTGGGCAACGGTCATGTGGGGAAATAGCGCGTAGTTTTGAAAGACTAAACCAATATGTCGTTGATGGCTAGGCAAGTTGATTTTCTTTTTAGCATCAAATAGGGTTTGCCCATTTAAAACAATTCGCCCCTGCGTAGGCGTTTCAATCCCAGCAATACAGCGTAAGGTCATACTTTTTCCTGAACCCGATCCGCCGAGAATGCCTAAATTTTCTTGCTGCGCTGTAAACGCTGTCTCCAGTTTAAAGTTGGCTACCTGTTTCTCAATATTGACCAGCAAGCCGATAGTTGTATCCGGCAATTGGGGGTTAATCCGCTGCCGTAGGTGAGCTGGTTCTGTCCGTTTTCCACCGCGATTGACTGGTTCATCTGCTTCGATCAGCCCTGGTTTTTGGTGGTGAATTTTCTGTTCATATCGGGTTTGCCACAGGTTTACAACCATTAGCCCCAATAACGAAATTGCCATAATGGCGATCGCCCATAGCCACGCCTTGCCCATATCCCCAGCTTCTACCGCAAAGTAAATTGCCATTGGCATGGTTTGGGTTTGTCCTGGAATATTGCCTGCTAGCATCAGCGTTGCCCCAAACTCTCCTAATGCTCTAGCAAACGACAGCATTACGCCTGCTGCTAGCCCAGGAGCTGCCAGCGGTAAAACAATGCGCCAAACCACTCGACGTTCAGACGCACCTATAGTTCTAGCCACTTGCAACAAGCTAGAGTCGATTTGTTCAAACGCACCCAATGCGGTTTTGTACATCAGGGGAAACGAGACAACCGTTGCCGTTACCACTGCCGCATACCACGTGAAAACGATTGTGACGTTAAACTGCTGCATCAGGGTTCCGAACCACCCATTTTTGCCAAACAACAGCAGCAGCAGAAACCCAATCACCGTAGGCGGCAAAATTAGCGGAGCAATCAGCAGACCCTCAATTAACACTTTCCAGCGACCGCGATAGCCCAACATCCAGTACGCTACCGCAGTGCCCACAACAAATGTGGCGATCGTTGCGAGTCCAGCCGTTTTAAGAGAAATCCACAGGGGCGACAGACTGGGAGATGTCAGATCAGGCCATATAGTAGCAGTAGCAAACCCCATTTAGCAGTCCTAACTCTATGCTTCTTGACCATAGCTTAGAGGCCGCTGAAACAGACTGCTCACCCTTCAGGAAGCAAGCTAAACCCTAGCCCTCTCCCAAAAGGCTACTGTATTATGCACAACATTATGCACAACTTGCTCTTCCTTAGATTGATAGGGGCAAACCAACAGCCTTGGGGGAGGTTTCTCCCCCACCCCCCCTCATTGGAGGACAGCCCTTGTCCCCCAAACCCGATCAGGTTTCGGCTAGGTAAGATCAGTTGCTGAGACCGCTACGTATTGCCGCTAAGTCAGGACCGGGAGAAAGTCAAAGGCGATCGCCCCTATTCACCTTTGTAATGCGTTTTGTAATGCGTAGTGTAGCGTTCCCAGCGACCCTTGATGCACACCGACGCGGCCTTGCGGAGGGGGTGTGGGGGACGGGCTTCGTCCTCTGCTGGGGGTTTGGGGGCAACCCCCAAGGCTGCTGGCTCGGAAGCTAAATACCCTGATAGAGTTTCAGAACTTGTGTATAAACCGTAGACCAAAAGGAGAGAGGACAAGAGCAACACGGCTTTTCACCTAGGCCGCTAAATTAGCGTGAAGTTGTTGAAAGAGAAGGTGCTGATGTTAGCTAATCCGGTTGCGCCTGCCTGGTTGTTGAGGTTAGCTAAGACACTGATATCACCACCATTGCCGAGATCTTTGGAATAGACCAAACGGCTAATTTTGAGGTTGTTATTGAAGTAGATAAATACACCTTGAGTATCGGTAATCGCGTTGTTGTCGGCGATCGCCTTGGCAGCAGCAGCAGCGTTATCAAACGGGTTTGTTAAAGCGATAACATTTCCACTTGTGGCAATTTCACTGGCTGTTCCTTTCTGAAATCTAATATCGTTAATCCCTAAATCACTAGCATCAAGTGCAAACCGATCAACTAAAATATCATAATCTTGAATTTGATCGGGTCTGGCCAGTGCCCTAATTCCATTGCTAGCTTGAACGGGCGTTCCCCCAGCAAAAACATCCCCCACAAAGGTAAACTGGTCAGCTCCGGCATTCCCGGTTAGGGTATCAATCCCGTCGCCTCCCACCAAAATATCATTAGCCGCACCGCCTTGTAAGACATCATCTCCAGCGCCTCCTAGTGCCCAGAGCTGAACGTTGCTATTGGCAGCATCGAGGGTGTCGTTACCAGTCCCTCCAGAGAAATTGACCAGCGTGACATCCGTTCCGGTTAAGTCGTTCACAGTTAGAGAATCGTTGCCCAAATCACCATTGATCTCAAAGAGTTCGGCATTATCAATGGTCAACTGAAAGGGCTTGACATCGATTCGACCAAAGACAACCTTGTCGTTTTTTCGACGCAGCACCGTGTTTCCGGAGTAGTTCGCTTCAACGGTGTCACTGTCACTACCAGCATTGATGATGTCATCACCATCTCCCTCATTCCAGATGATGCGATCGCCACCACTACCCCCGTTAACGCGATCGCTGCCTTTCCCACCAGACAGACTATCATTACCTTTACCACCGTTTAAAGTGTCGCGACCTGCTCCCCCAGTAAGGGTGTCGTTGCCGTTATCCCCAATCAGCTTGTCATCACCATTGCCACCGTCAAGGCGATCATCTCCATCATTGCCACTAATGATATCTTTACCACCGTCGCCATCAATTGTGTCGTTGCCATCACCGCCAATTAATCTATCATTACGCCCATTACCAGAGATGACATCATTATCATTCAGCCCGAAAATAAAATCAATATCAGAGGTGCCGATCAGATTATCCTTTTTGTTGGTGCCGATTTGAGTTGCCATTTGAAGTTCTCCTTGTCTAATTACATGACGTGTCTGATCACATGCATAGATTAGCAAGTCATTCTGGATTAGTCGGTCGGAAAAAGTCAGAAAAAGTCAGAAGCCAAAGACAGATGGTTCATCAGACCTCCTGCATGAATGCCTTTTTGAGGACGTGAATTGTTTTTCGGCTTCGCCGAAAAACAATTCACGCAGGAGGTCTATCGCCTACAAAAATCTAACGCGATCGCAACTGGTTAGTCCCAAACTTTTAAGGATGTTTAGATGGGCGGGCTTAGCCCGCCCATCTAAACATCCTTACCTCAACACCATGTCCTGGTAAGTAGTTCAACCTAAATAAAAACAAGATTCTAAAAGTCTGCGCCGCCCGCTGCGCGGGCGGCGCAGACTTTTAGGGTTTTATGTTTAATTACGCCCACCCACTTATCAAGATTGCTCTACTGCTCCTAATGATTTGAGAGTAGCCATCTGTGCATCAGTCAAACCAGTCGTTTCAGCAATATTCATGCCTTCATATAAGCGTCTGACTCTCAGCGTTCTCAGACACTCACCCGTCTGGAGATTCCATAATTTAATCGTTTCATCTTCACTGCCCGTCGCCAGATAAGCACCGTCTTGGCTAAAGGCTAAAGACTGCACACCATGACTGTGCCCCGTCAAGGTTTTGATGCATTGTCCTGTGGTGGTGTGCCAAAGCTTCACCGTTTGGTCACTGCTGCTACTGGCCAACAGCGTTCCATCCCTGCTAAACGCCACGCATAGGACTGAGCCATCGTGGCCCGACAATTGTTTAACCACCTCTGCATTATCCACATCCCAGAGTTGCACACACTGATCATCTCCACCGCTAGCGATCCTATTTTGGGTGGGGCTAAATGCAACAGAGAAAACACGACGAGTTTGGCCACAAAACGTCTTTAAACATGCACCCGTATTAACGTCCCAGAGTTTAATACTTTGATCGTCACTTCCTGTAACTAAGCGTTCTCCCTCAGGGCTAAAGCCCACGGAATAAACCCAGTTTGTATGTCCCTCTAATGTGGCTAAACATTGGCCAGTATTGACATCCCACAATTTGACGGTGTGGTCGCCACTACAGCTTGCCAATAGAGCGCCATTGGGACTGAAAGTCACTAATCGAACCTGACGCGTATGGCCTTTCAAGGTCTTGCGGCAGCGCCCGGTGCTAATGTCCCACAGTTTTATAGTGTGGTCATCGCTGCCGCTGGCTAGAAGTGCAGCAGCGGGATGGAATGCGACTGACCAAATGCGTCCCCCGTGTCCTTGAAGCACTCTGCAACATTGACCACTATCAACCTGCCACAGTCTGACATTGCAGTCTTCCCCACCACTGGCCAGCAGTTGCCCAGTGGGGCTGAGCGAAACTGACCAAACCCAATTGTGGTGGCCTTGAAACGTTCTCAGAGATTGAGCCGTTTCCACATCCCAAAACCGAATGGTTTGGTCATCGCTACCCGTGGCAATTAGGTGCCCATCAGGGCTAAAGACGGTTGCCCACACTCGATTGCTATGGCCGTGTAAAACTTGCACACACTGATTAGTAGCGATATTCCAAAGTCTGACAATGGGGTCGTCGCTGCCAATGACCACTAAGGAATGCTTTGAATTAAGAGTAGTAGCAATTGGGCTAAAGGCGATCGCCCAGATCCGACTGCCGTAAGGTAACAGGTTAAGGCACTCCCCAGTATTAACATCCCATAGCCTCACCGTTTGGTCATCTCCACCGCTCACTAAGCAGCGACTATCAGGGCTAAAGGCGATCGCAAACACCCGGCTAGTATGACCTGTTAACACTCGCTCACAGGTGCCTGTTTTAAGATTCCAGACTCGAATTGTGTGATCTGCACTGCCACTGACTAACCAGTTGCCATCGGGACTAAAAACCACAGCACAAACCCCACCCGTATGCCCCTGAAGCGTCATCAGACAGGTGCCAGCGGTGCAGTCCCATAGTTTAATCGTGTAGTCTTCACTGCCACTTGCCAATAGAAGAGGACGAGAAGCATGAATCTGGCCTGATGATGCACCCATAGCGACGTATGGATGAAATGCCGTTGTACTTGAAGTATTCCAATCATTCACCAAACCGTTATCTGATATATTCGCAGAATTTGGATAAAACGCGATCGCCCAGATCCAATTCGTATGTCCTTGCAATTCTTGAATGCATTCACCAGAGCTGACATCCCAAATACGAATAATTTGATCTTCGCCACTGCTGGCTAAGTGTTGACTGTCAGGGCTAAACGCCACTGACCACACCCAGGACGTGCCGTCTCCATTGACCGTAAATAAGTGTTTGCCGTCGGCCACCTGCCACCAGCGCACTCTGCCGTCGGCGTCGCTGGCGGCTAGCTGTTTGCCATCGGGACTAAAGGCGATCGCCAAAATACTGCCGAGAGTTTGGGCAAACACAGATTTTGCCAGATTAGCGTTGGTAAAGTTTACATCTTGCAGGGGAATATCTTGTAAATAGGCTTGCCAAACCGCCAAATTGGAAAAATCGTAGCCGCTCAGATCGGCATTTAAGTAGCGCAGCAGGTTGATGACATTACCACCCGCATACCCAGCGACAGTCGCAAAATTTTCTCGTACAGCCTGCAAAACCTGCTTGAGATGGTGCTCAATTTCTGGACGCGATCGGAAGGTTGCGGTGAGCTGAGTGGCGATCGCCTCCAAAATAATGCGCGTTTGGCTATCGCGGATATAGTCTTTTGCCTGCGCTTTAATCAACGCATGACGTTGATACAGCGGTAGAATGCCAGGATGAATGGTGAATCCTGACTGATTCGGGCTACCGATAGTGGCCTGACCCACAAGTTCTGCAGTAACCTGTTCCACAAACCGCTGCGTTAAATACTCCATTACCACTGGTTGCTGAGTGTAATGGGTCGCTTGACGCTCAATCAGGGAACGTCGCCCCAGGGAGGTAATCGCCTCTAGCAAACTGGCTTTGGGAACCGGGGGAATAATATCCTCCTGAAGTTCTGACAAGGAGATGGGTTCGCGGGCGATCGCCAGCCAATACATCACCGTTTTTTCCAGGTCTGAGAGACGGTTAAAATGCTGATCAAGCAGAGTGCGAATAGTATCGAAGATACTCGTCCCTTGAGACAAAAAATCTGCAATGTCGCCGTCAAATAATTCTTGAATGGTGGTTGCGACCATCTTCAACGCCAGCGGATTTCCCGTATACCGCTCAACTAACTTGCCCCAGTCAGCATCAGAACCAGTCAAAATCCCTTTAAGGCGTAAAATTTCTCGCCCTTCGGCACTGCCAATTCCCTTTAGCTGTAGCGATCGCACGGGCAGCGCCAGTCCTTCTAAGGGCACCAACTCGTTGGGTTTTTCTCGACTGGTGACCAGTAGGCAGCTTTGCAGCGACGTTTCTCCAATTTGCTTGATCAGTGCTCCATAATCCTCATAGCCATCGCGGTGATGGCCACTACTGTCACCTTCGCGTAAGATACTTTCAGCATTGTCTAAAACAATCAAACACCGTTGCGATCGCAGGTAATGAATTAGTCGGGTAATTCTGCCTTCAACCGTATCTGGCAAGTCAGCCTGCGTTTCTTGCGTATTCGAGAGAATTTTGATCAGATCGGCCAACAGGTCGGTTAGGGGCGGGGCATTGCGAAGCGATCGCCAAATGACGCATTCAAAGGCAGGAGCTGCAACAGCATCACTGTGCCCTGTGTGTTGACTTGCTACCTCTCCGCTTGCTGCTAGCTGCTGAGCAAGTTTTACAGACAGCGAAGTTTTCCCAATGCCCCCAATGCCCAGCAAAAAGATTAAACGACAGCGATCGACCAAAATCCAGCGGGTCAAGGTTTCTAGCTCTATGGTTCTGCCATAGAACTGAGTCACATCGATCGCCTCACCCCAATCGCAGCGAGGTAGTGAATAGTCCGCAGCAGGGGGTGACTGTATCCCGGTAGGAAGCTGCTCACTTGCAGAAACCGTTACGCTTGCGGTACCGTCCTGGAGTGGTCGCTCTGGGTGATTCTCGCTGTCAGCCATGTCAGCCATTTCGGACTGCGGCATGATCACCAGCTTTTCCTGCTGTTTTTGCTCCTCTAACTTCAGCATCTGTCGGCGCAAGACAGTCTGAACGTTGCTTTTTGTGGTTCTTTCTTCAAACGTTTCTGATAGTAACTTCCATAATTTAGCTCCTACATCTTTGATGTAACCCGGATCATAACTAACCGTTTCAGAAATTTCTAGATAGGTTTTCCCCTCCCAACACTGGCTAAACACCAGTTCCTGAACGGTATTCAAGCCTTGTGGGAGCAAAATATCTAAAACGGCAAGTGCTTCATCGACAGTCATGCAGTCGCATTATGTAAAGAGCTTTAGACAACTTGCAAATAGCAATTCAATTAGGGATTGCTGATCGTAAGCTATCTTTTCTACGTTTTCTACAATTGGCAATCAGTCTTGATAGTAGCGCGACAATATTTACTCTGGTAAAACTACAAAAAGTAAAAGACGACTTACAGCAATGTTCAATCGCCCAGAACCGGGTTGTATAGCCGTAGCCATGATCAATAGGACGCCTCCCTGTCGTTCCCGCGCAGGCGGGAATCCATCTGCTCGACAGGTGCGGGGGTGGATTCCCGTTTCCACGGGAATGACGCTGGCATGTCCTAACCTTCGTGGCGATGGCTATAAGTAAATAAACATAATTAAGCGTAAACGCCTAAGCCCTGTGTCACTTGCTGAAAAAGCGGCACAGGGCTTAGGCTCTGGCTTTGTTTAGATTGGACTACTGAATAATTAAAACATCCAACTGTTCGACCTCTTTCATTCGATCTCTTTCAGCAGCTCAACCTAAATAAAAACAAGATTCTAAAAGTCTGCGCCGCCCGCTGCGCGGGCGGCGCAGACTTTTAAGGTTTTATATTTAATTACGCCCATCTACTTAGCAGTTGAGCTACAGTTGCGTTCAGCAGGTCTAGGCGTTGCGATCGCGATCAAATTGACCATACCGTTCGATGTAAAAGTCCTCAGACTTGGCGAGCACGTACAGAATCGCGGGCTGCAACAGCGTCCCACCATTGCTGAAGTCGGTCGAGTCCGGTAGGAAACTGAAACCCCCGGTAATGTGCCAGTACAGTCCACTGCTCAAACCAAGGGTAATAGGTCAAATCGACCAGGCTAACGTCTGACCCAAGCCAATAGGGGCCATCTGTTGATAGGGTTTTTAGCCCCTCTTCAATACATTGCAAGTGCTCGGTCAGTTCCTTCAACCCCTCTACAGAGAGGTGAGAATCGCGACTGTATAACAATTTGCCAGTAGTAGCAAATAATCGGGTATCAGCAAAATTGATCCAAATCCGTGCTTGGGCACGCTGAATTGGGTCTTTAGGTAACAGGGAGTGCTCTGGAAAGGCATCATCCACATATTCGTTAATGATGGCAGATTCCCATACTCGATGATTGCCATGCTTGAGCACAGGCACCTTGCCATAGGGGGAAATGTCGCTAAAGTTGGCAGGTTTGTTTTGCAAGTCAATTTCAATCAGCTTAAACGGCACTCCTTTTTCGAGCAGGGCTAAGCGCGCTCGATGGGCAAAGGGGCAAAGTGCAGCGCTATAAATTTCGATGTCAGTCATGGTAAAAGTCCTTTTTGGTGGGGATACGGGCGATCGCTCGTTAAAAATTGCGTTGCGGCGATCGCTTGCTTTCTTCCTAAACGGCTACAGCCTGAAGGGGCTGACCTAAAAGTTGCTCGATCATCTCTGGTTGCATGGTCTGTAAATATTGAGCTTCAAATCCTGGTGGCAACAGCTCAAACAAGATTCGATCCTCTACCCAAAACTCAACCAGCCTAAAGGCACCATCGCCCTGCTCACGAGTCAAAACGCGCCACCCTTCGCGTTTGCCAATCTGCTCAATTTGCTGCTGAGTTGCAGGAACCGAAATTGCGGCATGGATGGCTACCAAATCAGTCGATGTAGATGGAACCAGTTGAGCTGATCTGGTATCAGAACCCGGAAACCATACAGTTCCTTTGGGAAACACCACAATACCAGTGCCATAGCTATCAAACGGCATGACGTTGTAACTGCCGGGATAGAAAAATTGATACGCTTTACCGTTCCAAATCTCTGCAAGAACGCTAGCAACCCGCAATGGATTGTAAGCATCGATCGAAATATGATGAATCATGAAAATCACTCCATTCAATTACAGCGCTTTGCGCTTGGTTAGGTGCGGGTTATTTTTTAGAAGCTGTGCGGAGCGAGGCTTCTAAAAAATAGTTGTGGTTTACGCAATTGAAAATTGCTGTAACGGTCAATTAAACAGTTGGCGAAAATGCCCACATCAGCATCATGAGCGTTAAAAAAGCAGAACCCGTGATGCCAAATGTTCGTGGCCAGTTATAGCGGATTAACTCTTGAATTACGTCTGCTTGTTTGCCACCCTTTTCTAGTCGGTCGTGACGCGGTATTTCTAATGCCACCGTTACAACCAGTGACAGCAGCCCACACGCGGCGTTAGCTAGTGCAAACCCAAACGGCACTGATTTAGGACAAACGACAAGTAGAACTAAGGGCAAAAGAAAGCTGGCAAACCCCGGAAGAATAATTGGCAGCGGTATTTGACGCGAATAAAACCTGTGATAAGCAACGTAGTCTTCTGAACCGACCTTAGCAAAGAGGGGATAAACCACAATTTGAGCAAACCAAGTGACACCAAGAACATAGAAATTGAGTCCAGTGCAAACCAGTAAAACCCAGTGCGAAACGTCCATATAAAACTCCTAAGTGTGAGCGATCGCTGCCCGTTTTGGGACTATCACTCGCCAAAAGACCAAATGTCTTTCTCTATTCCCAGAATAGAAAATAACTCTAAGATCGTCAGTCTGAAAAAGTCTGAGAAAGTCTGAATCTTAAGTTAGTGCGGTAGTTGAAATTAGGACTACCTAGAGTTGAAAGGCTTGACAGGTATCCATTAGACGCGATCGCCCATTTAAATTTGACTAGTGTGCGATCGCAACACTATCGGCAGATGTTGTTGGGGGTAATCGGGTCAGGCGATCGCGCTCAGCGCACGATGCGACCTTTTCTGACGTTTGATCTGACTTTTTCAGACCGACAAGCCGAGAGCGATTGCCTATTCTGAATAGGTAAGCGATGAGCTTTCTGAGTTGGTAAAAGTAACTGAAGCCTAATGCCGCTTTGCTTTATTTCTCATTCAAGTAAACACAAGGAGAATTCAATCATGACACGTTCAATCTCGCCTGAGAAAGTTACGCCTTCAAGCTTCATCTTGCCAAAACCACGACCCAATCAGTTAACGGCTCGTTGGATTATCGTCGATGGAAAGCTTACCTGCAAATGGATCGTTGAATAGTCAATCTAGTAAAACAGGAGATCTCAACATGATTCACCACATCTCGATTGCGGCTGACAATCCGCTTCATGTCGCTCAAGTTCTAGCCGAATTATTTAACGGGAAAGCTATTCCATTTCCTTCTCATCTGGGCAGCTACGTTGCCCTCGCGTTGGATACGTACGACACCATGATCGAAGTACATCCGCATGGTACAGAACTTCGGCCTGGAATTGACATAGACGAAGTTCAGCATCAAAAAAACCCTCATCCATCCGCTTATACGGCAACTCATGCCGCTATTTCAACATCAGCTAGCGAGGCTGAGATTCGATTAATCGCGGCTCGTAAGGGCTGGCGCGTCGGTCGCCACAATCGCGCTGGGTTCTTTGACGTGATTGAGCTTTGGGTTGAAAATCACTTGCTTATAGAACTATTGCCACCTGAGCTTGCCACAAACTATCTCGCTGCATTGGAACCACAATCGCTAGAGAAACTTCTCGCAGAAGCGGTTTAGTCTAACTAAAAAATGGTGCAAGACCATGAACATCGCTCCACATCTTTCCGACTCTCTTCTAGAAAAGTTTTGTCAAACGTTGGCAAACCAAAATACCTTACCACTGCTGGCAAACTATCAGCTCATTCCACATCTATTGTGTGAAAGCGTGATCGATCGCGCCATTGTTGATATCGAATGCACAGTCGAAGATATTGACGCCGCCTGTCAGCAGTTTTATCAACGTTGGAATCTGACAACCGCCGATCAGCAGCAGATATGGCGATCGCACTGCGGTCTCAGTCAAGCTCAGTTTGAAGCAATGGCAACGCGATCGCTGCGGATTGAAATGTTCAAGCAAATCATGTGGGGACACAAGCTTGAATCATATTTTCTTCAGCATAAACAGAACTTTGACCGCGTTATTTACTCACTGCTGCGGACTAAAGATCTAGATCTTGCCCAAGAGCTTTTCTTTCGCATTTCGGAGGGTGAACAGTTGTTTGCAGAACTGGTACAGCACTATTCTGAAGGGTCGGAAGCTGAAACAGGTGGGCTGATTGGCCCCGTCGAACTCGGCACACTGAATCACAAACTTGCAGCGCTACTTCACACTAGCCATATTGGTCAAGTACATCCCTTTGGTCTTGGTGAATGGTGCATGATTGTTCGTCTTGAAAAGCGTATTCCCGCGCAGTTAGACGACCAAATGCGCCAACGATTACTGCAAGACAAGTTTGATGCTTGGTTACAAGAGCAAATACAGCAATTGTGCGATCGCGACAAAGTTTGGCTAGGTATTGTTCACGATCAAGCAATGGCTCAAATCGCCGCATAACGAGAAACATACAACGATGCAAACTCACAAATTTCTTGGCTTTATTCAGTTCAACAAATCAGATAGGAACAATCAATCCATGCAGCCACTCCATTCCGACAATACAGTTACGAAAAGTTCCAAACTTACATTGGGTCAATCTGATCGAACCATTTTTCAAACTTCACTCAACTGGGAGTTTCTAGTCAAGCAGCTCAAAGGCTTAGGTCAAGCTCTTGTTCGTTTTTCAGAATTTTCTCAAGAACCCAAAATAACCCGGAGGCGCGATCGTCAGGATCAATTATCCTTTGAAATCTACGATCCAATTACTGAACAGCATTATTACTTTGACTCTAGACAAGAGGTTCTAGTTTGGCTGGATCAAGTTCGCTATCAGTCGAGTGATCAGAACAATTACTAGGAATCGTAAAAATATAGCCATAGTCATAAAGCTTAGGACATGCCAGCGTCATTCCCGCACAGGCGGGAATCCACCCCCGCACCTATCGAGCAGATGGATTCCCGCCTGCGCGGGAATGACAGGGAGGCGTCCTATTGATTATGGCGACAGCTATATAACGAAACGATGAAGGATAAACATGATAAATTTCTTTGCAACACGAGTTGGTGAGGTTCTGACTGCGGGGATAGCGTTATCTATAGCGATCGCCGCCCATACGCCAGCTCAATCTACAGGACTAATCCAGCAAGACTTGGTTTTCGGATGTAATAGTTCGGATAACGAACAGGTTTCTGAAGAGCAGTTTCAGAGGTTTGTCGATCGTGAAATTACACCCCGATTCCCCGCAGGGTTAACGATATTTAATGCAGATAGGCAGTTGCTAAATAGCTCAGGCGTTCTCATTCGAGAGCCATCCAACGCTGTGACGTTGTTGATCGAAAATACGGTCGAGAATGAGAAGGCAATTGATGCAATTGTCACTGCCTATCTCCAGCACTGCAATCAAGCAAGTGTCCTGCACGTTAAAAACGAAGATGAATTCAAAGTTGCCTTTGGCAGTGGCGAAGATATCATCGACAACGAGTCCGTTCCTGAATTTATCGAGGCAGAGCTATTTTTTGGCCGCAATATCCCAGGAGGTGGAGAAGTATCTGAGCAACAGTTTCAGGCTTTTGTTGACACTGCGATCGCACCTCGGCTTTCCACCGGGCTGACTATTTTTGATGCCAGTGGACAGTTTCAAGACAGCACTGACACCATTATTGAGGAGCAATCGAAGGTGGTAAGGCTTCTGCTGAAGGATACCGTTGCAAATGAGCAGGCGATCGATGATGTGATCGACGCTTACATGCAGCAGTTCAATCAAGAGAGCGTTTTGTTAACCATTAACGAAGAAATTGCAGTTGGGTTTGGAGCAGGCGAGAATCTAATTGATCATGATTCCGTTCCAGAATTTATTCAGGTAGATTTGTTTTTTGATCGCAACAGGGTCGGTGACGCTCAAGTCTCTGACATTGAATTTCAAGCGTTTGTGGATAGCATAATTACACCTCTCTTTCCTACTGGATTCATAATTTTTGATGCCACTAGACAGGTTCAAGATAGCTCCCCTACAAACATAGAAGATGCCTCGAAGGTTCTACGACTGTTTCTAGAAGACACCATTGCAAACGAAGACGCAATCGATCAAGTTATTCGCGCCTATAGTCAACAATTCAATTCTAAAAATGTACTGCTTGTCATAGATGAAGAGATAGAAGTAACCTTTGGTGCAGAATTACCAAATAATAGTTCTGAACCTAATTTAGTGCTAGAGCTGATCGCTGCGGGTGCTTTTGGCACTGTTTTGTGTCTAAAGAAGCACTCCATTCGTTAAACCATTTAGTTGAAGAACATGGCTTTATTTCACCTGTTTAAAGCGTTTGTCAATCGGATGCGACGTGACGAACGTCAGTTTGATGACGCTCAACTTTGCACCCCATCCCGTCGAGTATTACGCCCCAATTTACTATTGCCTAGCCTGCTGGTTGGTCTGACAACAGGTGCGATCGGTGTGCTATTTGATCTTTCCTTTGCAGCTTTAATCTTTGCAGGCAGTCTTTCCAGCTATCTTTCAGTTGGTGTGGGGTTGATACTGTTTAGTGTGGCTTCTACCCGTGTAGTAACTGCTTTGACGAGTTCGCTTCCTGGAGTTGTCGCAGATTTGGGAACTGTGCCGACTGTAATCTTAGCTTGGAGTGCAGGAGCGATCGCCAAAGATCTGTCTACTTCAGCTAGCCCTACAGAAATTCTAGTCACCGTCCTGGCAGAAATTGCTCTCACCTCAGCTCTTACGGGCGTTTGCTTGTTGCTGTTGGGTGTATTGCGCGTGGGAGAATGGGTGCGATCGCTGCCGCATCCCGTCATTGGTGGCTTTGTGGCAAGTACAGGCTGGCTACTGATCAAGGGTGGGTTTAAAGTAATGACTGATAAGCCACTGGGTCTTCCGCAACTATCATTTCTGTTGCAGGCCGATGTGTTGATTCAGTGGCTACCAGGGCTGCTGTTGGCAATCTATCTGCTAGTTATTTCTCGGCGACAAATGCATCCCGCCGTGATGTCTGTTAGCTTGATCGCAGCCGTAGGATTATTTTATGCCGTTTTATTTCTAACTGGAACCTCGGTTGCTCAAGCCAGCGTTCAAGGCTGGATGATGGAACGTTTGACATCTCAAGAAACGTGGCAGCCTTTTAGCGTTTCTGCGTGGTCTCAGGTGCGCTGGTCAGCTATTTTTGAACAACTAACCTGCATAGTAACAGTTATTGCTATCACTGCAATTTCGCTCCTGCTAAATCTTACCGGACTTGAACTTGTAGCTGGGCAGGAAATGGATGTGAACCGCGAACTTAAACTCGCAGGTGCAACAAATATAATTTTAGGATTAAGCGGCGGCATTCTCAGCTACCACTCGCTAAGTAAGTCTATTCTTGCTCATAAAATGGGAGCAAAAAATAGAATTGTAGGCTTAGTTGAGGCAGGTGTATTTTTTATATTTCCTTGGTTAGCAATTTCGCTTGTTTCCTACGTGCCAAAGGTGATATTGGGTGGATTGCTGCTGTTTCTTGGTTTGTCGCTGCTTGTTGAGTGGGTTTACCTTGCCTGGTTCCGACTTGCCAAGGCTGACTATTTAGTCGTGCAGGTTATTTTGGTTGTCAGTGCAACAATCGGTTTTTTACAGGGATTGATCGTTGGCTGGCTGATGGCGATCGCTCTGCTAGTTATTGCGTACAAGCGCCTGTCAAACGTATAGCTTGAAGGTTTAGCGAGCACAAAACTTTACAGTTGCCAAGTGAATAATTTTTCACACAACCCGCGCGTGTAGGTTTAATTCAGCAACTGCCGAACGTCAAGATTGATTGGATTGTAAGGGAACCGTAAGACATAGGGCTGCAATGAGTAGGGCAAGTCCCCCCAGCCAAACTGGGGAATTTGCAGATTGGAGCAAGACCTTGCCAAACAGGCCAAGACAGCTCACAGCAGTGGCAGCGCCCCCAAAGAACATGCCCACCGCCAACCCTGCATTGGTTTCCGATACGGATGAAAGTGTAAAGGGAAGGGTGCCGTTAGAAACTAGACCGAATGAAATACCTAGGGCTACGGCAGCAACAATAGCCATCGCTGGACTTGTGGGAACCGTCATCAATCCTAAACTGGCCATCAGTGCACCTAAGCCAATCAGCATAACCCTGCGATTACCAAAGTGAACAGCAGCAATACCACTAGGTAACGCCGTCAGCGCTAAGGTGATAAATATGAGCGCAATCATCAACGCTGGGTTAAGGTCTGGCAGCCTAGTCTGAAGGAGTTTGGGAAATGACTCTACTACTATTCGCAACACCCACGTGGTCGTAAAACCCAAGCCAAAAATTAAGCCCAGGCTCAGTAATGAAGGCGGTTGGGCGATCGCCACTCTCTCAGTTGACTCGCTGGGTCTGGCGTTAGGCAGCAAATAAGCATTTAGGGCAATCCATGTTCCCCCCAACAATAAGGCAGCTATGCCAAAGCTGAGAACTACTCCCCAGTTGCGAATTATTGGAGTGGCGGCAGCGGTTGCCCCAGCCAAGCCTCCCGCTAGCGTTAATAGACTCGCGGCTTGAGGTAGATAGCGCGTGGAGGTCGCCTGTTTCAGCAGTGCCAGTGCGGGGGTGCGAAATACGCTCATGGCGATCGCCCACGCCAAAAGTAATCCAATTATTTCCCACCGAGGCGCGTTAGATAGTGCGTTAGTAGGTTGTCCTAAAACGACCCATGCCGCGATCGCTATAAATAGTCCAGCAGATCCACATAATCCGATAGCTATCCACGGTGTTCGGCTGCCGTGCAGTTCAGTGCGATCGGAGAGAGCACCGATTAGCGGTTCTAGGGCGATCGCTATCAGGGCTTCGATCAGCAACAGTTGGGGTGCAGCTTGCTCAGAAAATCCAGATTGAGTCAGTACACTCACTAAATGCGCGCGATAGATCACCCAACTTAATGTGAATAGTCCTTGAATGACAGCTAGTGTGATTAATAACTTCCACACCATAGGAACAGGTGTGAGAGACGGTAGCAGATGTTCCTGGGTTTTCATAACGAGTTGACCGCAGATTGTTTATGACTAGTTTATTAAAAAGAAATTGCTTCAAGAGTATGCAGGCGATCGCAACATCCTATTTTAATTCCTCCCTCGATAGTTTCTGCAAGAGTCTGCACCGACATGCCTGTAAGCCCGCACCTGGTATTGCAGTTCGACCGATTTTAATTGTCGATCTGACTTTGATCTAACTTTTTCTGACTTTTTCTGACCGACAAAGCAACGGAAAATTTGTAGTCTAAACAGGTGAACGATGAGCTTGCTGAATTAAAAGGAGTAAATCAGATTTAATCTCTAACAATTCACAACATCCTCAACCAATTCACATTCAATGTCAAATCTCTTAAGGGAACATTCAAGATGGCAACTTTTATCGGAAACAGCAGCAATGACATCCTACCTGGTGGCGGCGGCGATGATGATATTTTTGGGCGCGGCGGCAATGACAGACTAAAGGGCTTAGCAGGCGACGACTCACTCGATGGTGGTGAGGGTAATGATTGGCTCAAAGGGGGTGCAGGCGATGATACGCTTGACGGCGGTGCTGGCAACGACATCCTGTCAGGCGGTAACGGCAATGATCTATTCGTTATGGGAGAGGGAAACGATATCTTGATAGGGGGTGCCGGACAGGATGCCTTCAAGTTTGATGACCTTAGCGGGACAATTAATCCAACCATCACCAACTTCTCTGTAATTAATGATGTGATCCAAATTGATCGAGCGCAATTTTTCGTCGTTGATCCAATCAATGGAGCTGTAATCAACTTACCGCTGGGAAGTCTCGCAGGCGGTCAGTTTCACATTGGGGCAAGTCCAGCCAACGCCAACGACTACTTCACCTACAACACCGCTACGGGTGGTCTATTCTTCGATCGGGATGGAAGCACAAGTGGTCCGGGATTCGTGACAACGAAAATTGCCCAACTGGCATCCGGTTTGGCGATGACAAATGCCAATATCGTCATCGTTTAATAGCCCTCTTTTAGAGTGTTGTGAGCGAGGGCGAAACTCTCGCTCACAACACTCTAAAAAGCTGATCGGAACCTGTTTAGAAAACTCACGGTTTGTCAAGGCGTTGTTTCCACTCCGCAGTGGTCAAAACTTGACTAAACATATCGTGATGCGTCACCAAAACGCTTCGATGCAATTCCTCTCCGGTGGCCGCTCCAACCGTACTTTCAAAGTCGAGGGTGCCCGTAGCATCGCTCAAAAACTCTACCTTGAAGTCACTGTGAAACGCCTGCCGTGCCGTAGTGTCACAGCACATGTGGGTCATATATCCCGTAATCACAACGGTATCAATATCCTGCGATCGCAGCCACTCCTCTAACTTGGTGTTAGTAAAACTTCCTGGTACAGTCTTATCCACCAACAAATCGTGTGGACGTTGGGCGATCTCAGGATGTAATTCCCATTCTGAAGTGCCTTTTTTGAAAAATGGGGCATCTTCTCCCATTTCAGTATGACGTACCACCACCACAGCAATGCCTCGCTGAGCCGCCTCATCCATTACCGCTAACACATTCTCCAGACTGCCGCTGGGATAGCTAATTGGCAACACACCACTGAAATATTCGTTTTGGACATCAATCACCAGAACAGCTCGCTTCATCTATATTCTCTCCAGCTTTTTTTGTCTTAACTCGTCGTTAGTAGTATTAAAGATTTTTTCGATCACCTTAGCTTGAGCATCCACATCCTCACACCATCCTCTTTGTCGATTTTATCTACATGCGCTTTGTGAATTCTACTCATCACTTCGGTGTAGAAGATCTATTGATCAATGCCTTATTTTAAACACCTCATAGAGTACTCTCGACAGCTCACGACGCGTGAGAAGATGATCATCAATTGGCGTAGTAGCAAATGCTTTATCATACGCCTGTGGAGCAGCTTTTCGCACCAGAAATGAGAGCTGTTTGCAGGTAATGGCTTGGCTAGGAGCAAACAAGCCATCGCCTACACCAGCAACGAGCTGCTGAGCAGCTAGTGCTTCAATATTGCCATATGCCCAAAAGTCAGGGGGCACGTCATTAAAGGTGGCTGACGGCGGATTCACAGGGTCGAGTTTCAGGAGTTTTAGCATAGCAGTGGCGACTACGGCTCGGTTGACAAACCCGTTAGGTCGAAAGTTGAGGTCGGTGTTGCTTTCACTACGAACAATTTTAGCGGCTGCCATGACTTGAATCGCCTCGAAGTCTGGATCGTTATGCGATACATCATCAAACCAAAAAATGGGAATGCCATTGCGAGTCATTAACCCTTGCAGCTTGCGAGTTAACGCTTCACGCTGGGCGATCGCCCTCGGTGCTACGTTTGCCCAGATTGACAGAGCCGCCAGATAGCCACTGGCCTCTCCAATTGCCCACTCTACCGGGTGCATTCGATAGGCAGCGTTGGTGATGTGCGTTGTGCCGATGCTTTTCGACGATAGGATCAATCCATCAGTTTGGATCGGGATCAGCGCATTAACAGGCAGGGTAAAAGGAAGCGCAATTACCTTATCACCGGGCAAGCTGGCGTGCCCTTGGCGATCGTTACCATGAAGATCGAGATAGTGATATTGGCCAATGCCTACGCTGTCAGTAAAACAACGCGATCGCGCCTGATCGGGATAAAACGACTTAGCTACATCTTCATGACGGATAGTCGTCAAGGCAACACCGCGTCGGGCTTCTCGAATATAGGGCATCAGTGCAATGCCATCTGCCGTCCAGGTTAAATCGCCACGCGGTTTCAGCGGAATCCCCCGGCTTTGTAAAAAGTGAATGTACGCTTGAGTGCGATCGCGTCCCTGCTGCCAATGGCGACGACGTTCTGCGCGGCTAACCCCGACTAGCTCTCCCAGGCGATAATCGTTGCCGCAATACATCAGTCCGCCCTCGCCGTGCTGATGCTGTCCCCAGTTTAGTACCGCTACATCACCCGGTGTCACGGCAGTCTCATTGGGTAGCATACGAATCAAGCGGCGATAGCGAAAGATGCCAAACGCATTCAGAAACGGTCTTGGCTTTGGCTCCCACAAGCCCTTAAGTTTGATCCAAAAGCTGTCTTCAAATTGGCTAGAAAGTAACCAGGGTGCAGCATCGTATCCAGGTGGTGCGCCGATCGCAACGGTTTGGCTGGGTAGCGTGTACTCAACCACTGCGCCGAACGTGAAAGACTGCTGACACACTGGCAACGGCTGATTAGGCAAAGCCTGCTCACCCGTCTCACTACGAGTTTCTTGCCCAACCCGCGACTCAATCCCACCCACTTCTAACAGATCGCCCAGATCTGTTGCCTCAATCGTGACTGTTGCCTGAATCGTAAATCGCAGGTGGCGCTGAGTGTCTTGAAAAACGACACCTGTTATCCGCCGCCGTCCTTCAGATGATGGCGTAAACAGCACTTCAACGGGTTCTGCATCAGAAATCAGTTTCAAGTTACCGTTGGCAAGAAACGGCGCGATCGCCTCATTCATTGCCGTTGCTGCCACTACCGGACTCGTGCTGAGGGGACTTACCCAACCCCCACCAGGATTGCGAACCACCGCTCCTTGTAAGGGCTGAAGTTGACGCTGGCGATCGCGAAACTCTCGCTGCAGCCGCGAAATGGCAAACTCTTCCCCACCTACACCGCTAAAGTCGGGCTTATGTCGCAGTAGATCGCCATCATCGGAAGCGGGTAGCGCTTGAGTCGTAAATTGCCCGCCCACAATGGGTATGGGTTGAACCAAGCACACATCTAGATCAGCACGGGCAGCCACAAGAGCAGCGGTATAGGCAGCCGTTGAACCACCAACTACGAGCACCGCGCAGGAAAGGGTTTGGTTATTGTCCAAGCGGGTAAAGGCTCGATTTTCAAACACGCCGTTGCGGTGGCGAAGAGAGTCTGGCATAAGCTGGGGAAATTAAATACACGAAGAGCTACACGCTAATCACACCGATTTTAGGGCAAGTGTGCCAGATATTTATTTGAGTGCTCTGCGAGGTGTGGTGTAACCAAAATTGAGTGAATCGTCAGAGACGGTAGCTTAAAGAACATCTCTCTCAACAGATTGCCTAAACAATAAGGGCTAACTCCTATTTATTGTTTTGTTACATCTATGGTTTTTTCTAAAATTCAGGTTGGGCTGTCGGCTTCGATCGGCTTCAGCATCTTAGCGATCGCAAGAGTCCCTGCGGTCAATGCAGCCATCCTTGTGGGCAACACAGAAAGCAACAATATTGTCATTTTCGATGAGCAAACGGGTCGCTACGGCGGTGAGTTTATTCCAGCAAAAGGGGAATTTTATGAGTTGACCTCGCCCGACGACCTGACCTTTGGGCTAGATGGCAACCTTTACATCAGCGTAGGCGACAACACCTCTGGCGCAATCTTACGCTTTGACGGCAAAACGGGCACATTTTTGAACCGTTTTGATCAGGGTGGAATGCTGATGCGTCCTTACGGCACAGCGTTTGGACCAGATGGCAACCTGTATGTCAGCAGCTTTCGGTCGGATCAGATTTTGCGCTACAGCGGCACAACGGGCGACTTTATTGATGTGTTTGCATCAGGAAACGGTACAGCTAATGGGCTAAATGGCCCCAATGATTTACTATTTGACGACAACGGCGAACTTTACGTGACAACGCAGGGCAGCGTCGCAGACGGTACAGGCGAGATCAGCTACGAGTTTTCCAGTCAGGTCTTGCGCTACAACATTTTTGCCCCAGCATCAGAGGCGATCGTTTTTGATGAGCCAACTGCTGCACCCGACAGCGCCGGATTTGTCAGCCTGCTGGGTCTGGCGTTTGGCACCCAGGATGATTTAATTGTTAGCGATTTTGCCAATGCTGTTCGTCGCTATGACCTCACCACAGGCGATTTACTAGGTGAGTTTTCTAGCAGTTTCCCTGGCTTCCTAGGCAACATTGCAATCGATCCCGATGGCAATCTCTACACGCCGGGATTCGACTTTCTGAATGGCAATATCGGCGCTGTCTCGCGCTTTGATCCCAATGGCAATCCGCTGCCCTCTATCGGTGAATCAGGTTCTGTGTTTATTCCCGCCACGACGAATCTGAAACGCCCGATTGGCATTGCTTACATATCTAATAAAGTCCCTGAACCAGGTACTATCCTGGGCCTTTTAGGCGTTGCGGCACTGGGGCTGAGATTACGGCAGCGGACTCAGCCCGATCGCTCGTGAGCAATGGCGATCGCATAGCGTGTAGTCAGATTGGGCATAAACCGGATGTATTTTCATTCACGGCTCAAATTCGCGATGGTGATTTGATGAGCACACCATAAATATCGTTGTTATCGGTAGGCACCCCAGCCGCGTCTGACGCTATGTTATCAATAAATTCTGGCGGGTCGCCTAGCACCAACACCCTGGAAGATGCTTCTGGGCTGGATTGATCGCCCATCCTGTTTGATGTGATAAAGAGTGCTCCACCCTTGCCTTGACCGGGCGAGACACCTGACCCGGCGATCGCCGCGTTACCAATAAACCGCACCTGATGCAAAATCAGGCTACCCGATCGAATAAAAACCGCACCGCCTAAACCGCCGCCGCTGCCGCTGTAGCCAACTCCACCGTCGCCGCCGCCAAACCCGCCAAGCCCAGTGCGACCTGCGTGCCCAGGAATCCCACCAGCCCCGCCAACCCCACCAGCGCCGCCGCCACCGCC
>Ga0335394_10001052_pt1 | contig 30761 bp, 24 predicted proteins | sample MAT03_FD_205741 | JGI IMG/M metagenome (GOLD analysis project Ga0335394, IMG submission 205741) | Freshwater microbial communities from Lake Fryxell liftoff mats and glacier meltwater in Antarctica - MAT-03 (spades assembly) (version 2) ...
AGTAGTACGATGCTGTGGGTTTCGGCGCGGGATCGGCCATGAGGTTGTTCCCCAGGATCCACCAGATCTCCTTGGTATCCCGGAATTTCGCAAGCATCTCCTCGGCGAACCAGAAGAAGCTTTGAACAGGCTGGGTGTCATCTTCCAGCACAATACCTTCCGGCTCGTGCCCGAAGAACCAGTCCATGTTGCCGATCATGGCCTTCTTGAGCCCCGCATTCTCCTCGCGGAAGAGCGTCTTCAGCTCGCACGGCCAATCAACCAATTCAACCAATGAACGCACCTTGTCCGTGCGAACCTTTTCCTCTGCATTACGGGGACCATCGCAAGCGAAGTAGAGCCGCGGTGGTCGTGCCTCGCGAATGGCTTCCATCACTTCACGCGCCGTATCGTACCGGCTGAATGCCGTTAGCAGTACAGGTGTCCGGAGCGGTGAGGAGGGTGTGAAGGTGGTCATGCAAGAACAAATTTATCACGCTCACTTGACACCTCTGATGCGCCAGAACGTGAGCATGCCCATGGTCATCATCTTGAAGTTGATACGCGTCTTGGGGTGAAAAAGGTCCACTAGGTACACGCTAACAAGGAAGGACACCAAGGTGGCCCAGACCGCACCATTGGACCGCATGGTGGGGATCAACAGTGCATTCAATCCGATGTTGATACCGGCACCCAAGATGGCGGTGATCAGGGAGAACTTGAAGAGGCTCTCGTTGGTGATGAAACTTCCTTTCGCCACACCCATGTAGGAGAAGACCAAACGCGCAGAGAAGATCGCGAGCAAATGCCCGGCCAGTCGGAATTCTTCGCCGTACAACCACGTGATCAATGGTTCGGCCAAGAAGTACAAGGGCAAGGAGGTGGTGAGATACAGCAGGAACATGAGCCGATATTGGTTCGTCAACCGGTCCTCAAATAAAGCCCTGTTCTGCACCCGCGCCCGAGCGATCGCCGGGGCCAATGCCATTTGGATGATCACAGGTAGAAAAGCCGTGGCCTCGATCATCTTGACCGCCACGGCATATTGGCCCACCTCCGCGTTGGCGGCATCCTCACCGATGGTGCCACGCAGGATGTCGAAGATCATGATCTGGTCGATCTTCAACTGGGCCTGTAATGCGAAGCCGTAAACGAGCATGGGCCAAGACTGTTGCAGCATGTAGATCATCATGCGCTTGGTGGGCTTCCAATCCCTTACCTGCAGGCCGTGCTGGTTGTAGATCACATAGACCGTGACCGTGAAGGCGAGGTATTCCAAGGCATAGGCCCAAGCGAACCAGAGCAGGGGTGCACCCATCCAGACAAGCACCAACTTGTACGCGGAACTGGCCACAGTGGCCGCAATGTTCACTTGGGCGGAGACCTTGCCCTGCACTTGTGACAGGAAGTAATACTCCATCACCGAGCTCCACTTCAGTAATTCGCCAGAAGCTGTAATGGCGATCAGCATCACCGTTAGAATGTCCAGTTGCTGTACCCACGCGAAAATGAGCACGGCCACATTCAATAGAAACCCGCCGAACAACTTTAGTGCGAAGCCACTGCCCAGCAATTCGTTCCGCCGTTCGGGGTGTTGGACCAGATCACGGGAGATGATCTCGTTCAATCCCATTGAGGTGAGCACCGCACCGATGCTCACCACCGCCATGGCATAGTTCAGCTTGCCGAACAGCTCCGCTCCCAGATAGCGCGTTACGAAAATGCCGGTGACCAGGATCAAGGCCAAGCGAAGGATACGATCGGCGAAGAGCCAGGAGAAGCTCTTCAAATATTTCTGTAACCCTTCGGAACCGATCATCCTTGCACGCTCAATTTCGATGGCTCCTCACGGCCGTTGCACCATTCAACGGATGGATGCGATCCAGCTCCATTAAAACCTGGGGGCATGGAGGGACGAAGGAACTTTGTACGTCGAAGTAGTCCATCGAGTTCGCTCGTTCTTTGGGGGATGCACCCTACCCTGACGATCAGCCGAAAAGGGCCATGCAGCACCTCCGCCAGCACCTGGGATGCGTCTGTTGCATTGGTCAACGGCATTAACGGAAGTCCATGGGCACTTCTCGGACCCGTGGTGCGCTGGATCACCGGTGGGAATTACTTGTTGTAGTAACCATAGCCATCGCCGCTCTTGGTGCGCACATCGTTCAGCAACAGGTCCACGTTCTTCACCTTGCCCTCCTCCACCATTTCGTTGATCATGCGCAGGGCGGTCCGATCGGTCTTGTTCTCCCGCACCACGTAAAGGGTGATGTCCACCAAGCGCATCAACAGGACATACTCGCTGACCAGTCCCAAGGGAGAGGCATCCACCAGGATCTGGTCGTAACGGCCCCGTAGACCTGAGATCAATTCGGCCATCCGTGGGCTCTCGGCAAGTTCCAAGGGATTCGGAGGTATAGGGCCTGCACCGATCACGTCAAGTCCGGCTATGTCCGTTCTCTTGATCAATTGGTCCATGCCTGCTTCACCGATCAACCAAGTGGAGAGACCGGGCCCATCTTCCATTCCCAACGTCTTCATCACATTGGGTCGGCGCATGTCCGCATCCACTAGGATGGTGCGCTTTCCGGACTCGGCCATCACGGTGGCCAGGTTCACTGCACAGAAGGTCTTGCCCTCACCGCTGCTTGAAGAGGTGAATCCGATCACCTGCCTGTCCGTGTTCGCGTTGAGGTATTGCAGGTTCACCCGCGCCGTACGGAAGGCTTCGGCCAGCATGGATTTCGGCTCATCGGGCATAACGCGTTTGCGCTTGCTGGCAGGAATTACCGCGAGGATCGGCAGTTTACTTACCCGTTTCAGCTCTTCCAGGTCATTGATGCGATCGCGCAACAGGTCACGGATCAAGATGAAGCCGATCGGAAGGAACAGGCCCATGGCAAGGGCACCGCCCAACACGAGGATCTTGTTCGGTGAAACCGGCTTGCGGCCAAGCGTGCTGGCAGTGTCCACCACGGTCTTGTCGACCTGGTCGCTCGCAATGGCGATACCGGCCTCGGCCCGCTTCTCCATCAGATAGTTGTACAGGTTGTCGCTCAACTTGAACTTACGCTCGATGTTGACCAACCGCCGCTCATCCGCAGGCAATTGGGCGGATTGGTAATTGATGCTGCCCAAGCGTCGATTCACTTCAGCCAAGCTCATCTCCGCTTGCTGGACAAGGCCTTCCGCTGTTTGTGCCAATGAGGCCGTGAGGTTCTTCACTTTGCGCTCCATGGCGATCACCGTGGGGTTGCTACGGGCACCAGTGCTCACGTTCTGCGCAGCCAGATCGGCAGACAGGCGCGTGATCTCGATCACCAAATTGTTCAACACCGGATCATCGATCCCGGAAGATGAAGGTGCGGGGACGTTCCGAAGATCGCTGGAAGAACGCACTTTCTCCAATACGGAAGCGCAATAGTTCCGGCGTCGCATGACAAGGGAGCGTTCATCTTCAAGGCGACTCCGTTCGTTGAACAGGGCTTCGGAGGAGGTGGTGGCACTCATCATGCCGCCACTGGCCCCGCGGAAGTTCTGCATGCTGCTTTCCACTTTCTGCAACGTGTCCGAAACGGTACCGATCTGCGAGTCGATAAAGGCGATCGTGTTCTTCCCCTTCTGTTGCTGCTTGTCCAACTCGCTCTCGATGTAGGTCTCCATCAGCTTGTTGAGATACATCTTGCCTTTGTTCACCACTTCCACCTTGATGCCCAAATTCACAATGTTGCTCTCGCGGCTCAATTGCGAGGCATCGGTCTGCTGCCGGTACGTGTCCACAAGATCGGCCAGGCTGTATAGTTTGAAGAAATATTCCGTGTTGTTGTCATAGACCCGATCCGCCGGGAATTCGATGCGGAAGCTCAAGTGGTCGCCCACGAAGGGCTGATCCATGTTCATGGTCTGGTCCACGGACCACTTGTCAATGTAATCAGGCAGCACTTCCTGTTTCATCACATTGTACAAACGCACGTTCTTCCCCTTCGCCTTTACCCTGTAGGTGTTACTGGGCCTGTCGATGTACACATGGATCGGCACGTCGATCACTTGCACTGCAATACTGTCCAGCGTGATGAAGAAAGGAGGGTAGTCGTACTTCTCCTTGGTAAGGAAGTTCTTCGTCTCGAAATACCCGATCCCGAAGTTCAACCGCTCCAAGGTCCTTGTCAAATTCGTTTTGGAGGTAAGAACCGCCAGTTTATCTTCCAAGTCGGCACTGTTGCTCAAGTAGGAGGTGCCTTTGATGAATTCCTGGTCATCGCCGTAGCCCGAACGCTTGTTCTCACTGAGCAGCATGGTGGCCTGCACCACGTACTGCTTCGCGGTGGTCTTGATGAATGCCGCACCCAGAGCAACTGCTATTGGTACCGTGATCAGGAACCACCACCAACGGCTCCCGATCTTTTGGAAGACCGAACGCAGGTCCACGGTATCATTGCTCGGTGCAGCCATTATCTGTTCGCGTTCTGAATGGCGGTGAACAACAGTACGCCCGTACTGGTGGCCGATAAGAGGATCATGAGCATCTCCAGGTTCAAACGGGCGGGACGGGCCCTTAGCGTGGGCACGAAGACGATATCGTTCGGCAAAAGGTAATAATATTCTGAACTGAGAACGGCCGTGGTTGACATGTCCACGTAAAGAGCCTGGACGCCCCGCTCGCTTTGGCGCATCAAGGTAATGTGCGTCTTATCAGCAAACTCGTTGGGGCCACCGGCCATGGCGAGGGCATCGAGGATGGTGATCTGGTTGTTGTAGACCAAATAGGCTCCCGGATTGCTCACATTGCCCAAAATACTGATCCGCCAGTTCACCATCTTCAGGATCACCGTGGCGTTGTTGAAGTATTCGTTGATCTTGCGCTGAACAAGTTCTTGTGCCTCGCCCACCGTGAGACCCTGCAACTTGATCTTGCCCACCGTGGGCAATTGGACCTGTCCGTTCTTATCAACCGAATATCCGTTCACGTAAAGGGCCGCATCGCTCGTGTTGATGGATCCGTTCTGTTGCTCCACGTTGAAGAAGCGTGAGGTGGCATCATCCAGGCCCATTACCCGAACGGACATCACATCGTTCACTTGTATGCGATACTCGAACTTGCGGTTCTCGAATAGTTTGCTGGACCCGTTGCTCAAGGAGGGATCGTTCAGGTAGTTGATGGTTCGCCGACCAACACAACCACCCAATAATAACACCAGTCCAAATCCCAAGATCACCGTGTTCCGTCGTCCCATTCGCTGCCCGTCAAGATTCGTTCAATTCCATGGAATGACCACGTCCTGCTTATCATGCCCGGAACGCGCATCCCCGAAATATGCTGGCCAAAGGTAAACGGATAAGCCAACTGGAACATGGCCGACGATGAACATGCGGAAAGCAGCGACAAAACACCTACAACAAGAGTAATTCATGGCCTCTACAGGTGCACGACAGGTCGTTGAGGAACGGTTTCTTGAAAGATCATTGAACGCGGAATGGGGAGGGTTCCCCACCTGATGTGTTAAGAAGCCTTACCTACTTCGGTACAACTTCAGAGAACTGACCTTTGCAGCTATACCCCAACCAAAACCATGAGACAAGCATTCCATGCGATCAGTTTGACGTTGATCGTCCTCGTTGGGGTGATCGGCTGGTTCCACCCCCCGTCCTTTGGGCGTTTCTGGTCTTGGGCCCTTTGGTCTTGATCGGGTTCTATAATGTGACCCAAATACGCCATACGATCCTTCGGAATTTCCCGGTACTGGGCTATTTCCGGTACTTTTTCGAATCCATCGCCCCGGAGACCCAGCAGTATTTCATTGAGCGGCATACCGACGGAAGGCCCTTCAGCCGGCAACAACGGACATTGGTCTACACCTGTGCCAAGAACGTGAACGAGACCGTACCCTTCGGAACACAATTGGACCTGAACGCCGTTGACTACGAAGGACTTCGCCATTCGATCTACCCGGTCAAGGTCCACGATATTCCACCACGGGTGCGCATTGGAGATGCCTATTTCCCCGATAGCTTGAATGACGACCGGCGGCATGAGACCCGACCCGGACATGCGAATAAGGCACCGCATGATCCTACGTAAATTCCCATGACTTCCGCCACATTGCAAAGCGTCCCGGAATTGTACCGGACTTCAATGAGGTAGTTCCCGCTGTTCGTGTTTTAACGTCACGAAGTGTAATGGTTGAAGTAGAAGGAAATATCGAAAAAGGGCCACGAATTGGTCAACGGACCGGAAACAAAACCGCCGCAAATCCTTGCAATAGCAAGGAATGCGGCGAAAATGATGTAGCCCGTAGGGGAATCGAACCCCTGTTTCATCCGTGAAAGGGACGCGTCCTAACCCCTAGACGAACGGGCCATGATGTCAACCGAACAAGAAAGGGTTTCGGGTTCGGGGCTGCAAATGTAAGCAGTTGTCGCGGATCTGCAAGTGCCATGTTACCATTCGGCCGTTGTAATGTGCACCGGCGAAACATCAGGAGAACTTGGCATCTTACTCTTCGCCACGTATATCAGTTTGGAATCGGAAACCCAAGCGTTTGCCCGTAATCACTTGCACGTTGGCGTTGAGCTCATTCATTTCGCTTACCGAGACCTGGCTCACTTGGTCGTATGGAGGGGCCAACAGGTCGAACTCCAAAACGTACTGCACCACGGATTGGATCACATCCTTCAGTTTATCAGCATCGAGCACGCTGCCTTGCAGGTCGTTGTAAAGGAACCCCAATTGTTTCTTTCCCTGCACAAAGAAATGGCCTTCCTTGTTCAAAAAGATCCGGGCGACCAGATAGCCGATGTCGCGCTCCCGGTTGAATTTGAAGGAGTCGTTGAGGAAATTGTACACGTTGATCAGGCCGAAGTAGCCACGCATCCCATCCTCTTCCAAGTAGCTGCTTTTCCAAAGGCTATTGCTCTGGTCCAACTTGAACACGTTGGTGTGCATGTGGAAGATGATGAGGTCGCCAGCCGCTTTCAGTTCGCAGGCCATAGCTCCTTTATCCGTGTACGTCACGGTCAATCTATCGTCATGCTCCTTCACCCCATTGGCAAGGTCTTGGGCCACGGCGGAGAGGGTTGTCTTCAGTAGTTCAAAGAGTTCGACCGTGCGCTTATGCACATCCTGCTTCATGCCGGATTTGGCTCGAAGCACGCGTACGATCTGATCCCGCGGAGCCGGTGGCAATTCCTTCTCTTCCATCAATAAGCTCGGGCAAATATCACCTTGCGGGCACTCGGAGCTCCTGTTACCATGCACCTCCCCGGCGAAGCTGTGCCACCCAATGGGATGCACCGGATGGTGGCCTTGGTCTCGTTCTTCACTTTCTCCTCGGTTTCGGCTGTGCCGTCCCAATGCGCATAAATGAATCCGCCTTCTTCAATGGCCACTTTGAATTCATCGTAACCGTCCACGGAGCGGGTGTACCGTTCGCGCAAGGCAAGGGCTTTTTCGTACAGGTTGGATTGTATCGCTGTGAGCAGGTTGTCCACCTTTTCGGCGAGGTCCACGGTCTGCATCACCTGCTTTTCCAAGGTATCGCGACGGGCCACTTCAACGGTGCCGTTCTCCATGTCTCGCGGACCGATGGCGATGCGCACAGGAAAGCCCTTCAGCTCGTACTCGGCGAACTTCCAACCCGGTTTCTTCTTGTCATCATCATCGAACTTCACTGTTATGCCTCGCGCCCGCATGGCCGCAAGCGTAGGTTCGATGTATGCCCGGATGGCCGCAAGCTGCTCTTCGTTCTTCGCAATGGGGATCACTACCACTTGCACGGGTGCCAGTTTCGGCGGTATCACCAAGCCGTTGTCGTCGCTGTGCGTCATGATCAACGCGCCCATGAGACGTGTACTAACGCCCCAACTGCTGGCCCACACGTGTTCTTGCTTGTTCTCCTTGGTGGTGAAGACCACATCGAAGGCCTTGGCGAAGTTCTGCCCCAAGAAGTGCGATGTGCCTGCTTGCAACGCTTTTCCGTCCTGCATCATGGCCTCGATGCAATAGGTATCCACGGCACCCGCGAACCGTTCACTGGCGGTCTTAATGCCCTTGATCACCGGCATGGCCAGCCATTCTTCTGCGAATGTGGCATAGACATCCAGCATGCGCTCGGTCTCTTCCACCGCTTCCTCCTTGGTAGCGTGGGCCGTGTGGCCTTCTTGCCATAGGAACTCCGCAGTTCTCAAGAACAACCGGGTGCGCATTTCCCAGCGCACCACATTGGCCCATTGGTTGATCAACAAGGGCAGGTCACGATAGCTCTTTACCCAACCGCGGTAGGTGTTCCAGATGATGGTCTCACTTGTGGGGCGCACGATCAACTCTTCTTCAAGCTTCGCGTCAGGGTCCACAATAATGCCGTGAACAGGGTCGCTCTTGAGGCGGTAATGGGTAACCACCGCACATTCTTTGGCAAAGCCTTCCACATGGCTGGCCTCCTTCGCCAGGTAGCTCTTGGGAATGAACAAGGGGAAGTACGCATTCACGTGGCCCGTAGCCTTGAACATGGCATCAAGGGCAGCTTGCATCTTCTCCCAAATGGCATAGCCATGCGGCTTGATCACCATGCAACCGCGCACATCGCTGTGCTCCGCAAGGTCCGCTTTGAGCACTAGGTCGTTGTACCATTGTGCGTAGTCCTGGTCCCGTTTGGTCATCACTTCTGCCATTCCGCTGCGATCGGTATTATTTTTGTACTGAAGGAGGCGGCGAAAGTACACAACCCCGATGCGTATCGCAGTGCGCATCAACAACATCGAAAGACCATGAAGAACACGAACCGAATTCTCTACGCGCTGATCCCGATCGGGCTGCTCATGGGTTCTTGCGCCTCTACCCAGCAAACCGCCGGTCTGAATGATGGGGTGTACTTCACTCCTTCTTCGAAGCCGGTCTCGATGGCCAGTGTGGTTACCCCTGAACCGGCACCTGCCAGTTCGTCGGATGACTATTACGATGCCAAGACATCGGAGCAACTTGGTGCGAACCAAGATTACTACGATATGACCTATAACGATCCGTACTACTACAACTACGGGCGATTCGGCTTCAACCAAGGACTTTCACCTGATTGGAATTCCGTGGGTTCAGGAATGGGGATGGGCATGGGTATGGGCATGGGCATGGGCATGGGGTATGGTTTCGGATCCGGTTTTGGCAACGGATTTGGAAATTCATTCGGCTACGGCAGTGGTTTTGGTGGCATGTACGGGAATCCGTATGGCGGCTTCAATAACCCTTGGGGACCGGGCTACGGGCACTACAACCCTTGGAACAGCGGTGCGTACGGATATGGTGGGTATGGCGGTTATTACGGCGGCTCCGGTTATTACGGCCCTTACGGCAACTATGGTTCCGGTTATGTGCCGGTAACGTATGGCGATGCACCCCGTAACGTCGTTGTGAACCACAGACCATCGATCGGTTCCGGCTCAAGGGTTTCCACTGGACCGGGCACCCGACCGAATACACGCAACTTGATCGGTCTCGGTTCGGGCTACCGGACCGAAGGTGGCCGCACCACGAACGGCACTTACCGGAGTACTGGTTTGGACCCGGCACGTGATCAACGTATCAACGACAACCAACATATACAAGGGACCCGCACAACGCCGAACAAGACCACGGAACGGAGGTCTTCCTTCGAACAACGCGGCACCTTCGATAACGGTGGTAGCCGTTCCAGCCCCTCGATCGGCGGTGGTGGTGGTGGTACTCGTGGTGGCGGTGGTGGCGGTTCCTTCTCAACCCCAACACGACGTTAGGCTGCCTCATGAACGGCGCGTTTGTTGCGTAGGTGGTGGTCCAAACTGCTCGTTATGACCTGTCCGCGCACCTTTTTCCACAGATCTCTTTCAGCCTGCCTGCTGATGGGCACCGCGTTCTTCACCCTAGCCCAAAGTGAGGAAGACGCGTTGCGGCTCAGCACCGTCCAACCGGGAGGTACGGCCCGTAGTATCGGTGTCGCCAATGCATTCGGTGCATTGGGTGCCGATGCCGGAAGCATCGGGATCAATCCGGGTGGGATGGGACTCTACCGGACCAGCGAAATTTCCATTACCCCTTCCTTCGAAGTGAACAGTGTGAATAGCAGGTACGAGGGGACTTCCACCAACGATTCCAAGTCGCGGCTCTTCTTCAACAACATCGCACTGGTCTTAAACAGCCCCTCCAGAAGCGGAGGTGATTGGCGCAGTACAACATTCGGCGTTGTCTATGACCGGAAGTCCACCCACCATTGGAGCAGACAAGCAGAGGCGACCAACGTGCCCACCTCGGTCCTCGATGGATTTGCTCTGGGTGCCAATGGATATTACACGACCGAGCTGCTCGATGCTGTTCCGTACTCGTCGGGATTGGCCTATCAAGCTTGGGGCATTGACCCATTGGACCCGGGAGATACATTGAACACGAACTACGTCGCGGCATTACCGGCAGGCGCGCTGGTATCCCAAGTCCATACGATCGAAACTCGTGGCAGTTCCAACAACACATCGTTCTTCTTCAGCGGCAATTACATGGACAGGCTGTACATCGGGGCATCCATGGGCATTGTCGGGTTCCGGTACAACAGTACCACCGCGCACACCGAAACCACCATGGACGAAGGGGTCAATTTGAAGGACCTGACCTACAAGGAAAACCTACTGACCACCGGTAACGGCTTGGAGGTGAAGCTCGGTGCAGTCGGCAGGATCAGTGAGCGGTTCCGTGCGGGTATCGCCTTCCACAGTCCCATGTTCACCCAACTGAATGATGTGTACAATACTGAACTCCGAACCAATTTCAATATAGCACCCGATTCCGTGAACAGGAGTTTCGATGAGAGTTCGATCGATGGTGTGTTCAACTACCGCATTCACTCACCATGGCGTGCCGTATTCAGCGCTGCCTACATTGCTGGAACCCATGGCATGTTCAGTGTGGATTATGAATATGCCGATTACAGCAACGCGCGTTTCCGGGCGAGCAACAAATTGGTGGACCCATACGATTTCGCTTCTGAGAACCGCGTGATAAAAGCTGCTTTCAGGGCCGTCCACAGTCTGCGCGTGGGCACCGAGTGGCGCGCTGGCAAATGGTATTTGCGTGGAGGCTGGGGCATGGTACCCAACGCTTATGTCAAGGAAGAGCTTCGGCACGCCGATGCCATGCAGACCTACGCGGGCGGGATCGGTTATCGCAGCGAACACCTGAGCCTTGACCTTGGGGTGAACGTGATCAAGAACGGGTACGAGTACTTCCAGTATGATCCCAATTTTGCCTCCGTCACGAGCGAGGATCGGTCCACGGTGAGGTCATTGGTCACTGTTGCCTTCAGGCCATAGTGCGTGGATCATCTTCCACGAAAAAGCCCCGGATCAACCGGGGCTTTTCAATTCAACTTTGTTGTACGGATCACTTCTCGCCGGACACACGCTCCACCACGTAGTCATCGACCAGGATACGGCCGCAGTGTTCGCAAACGATCACTTTCTTGTGGCTGGAGATGTCCAATTGACGTTGTGGGGGGATCGCGTTGAAGCAACCTCCGCAGCTACCGCGTTCAACGGCAACAACGGCCAACCCATTGCGGGCACCACCGCGCACGCGGTTGTAGGCATCCAACAAGCGCGTTTCGATCAGCTTGGAAGCGGTCTCGCTCTTCTTGGTCAAGTCCTTCTCTTCTTTCTCCGTCTCGGCAATGATGGAATCCAGCTCCTTGCGCTTCTGCTCAAGGTCTTTCTTGCGATCATCGTACTTGGCCTTGCTCTCGGCAACAACTTCCTTCTTGCCGTCGATCTGGGCTTTGGCCTCCTTGATGCGCTTCTCAGCGAGCTGGATCTCCAAGTTCTGGAATTCCACTTCCTTGGTCAAGGAATCGTATTCGCGATTGTTGCGCACTTTGGCTTGTTGCCCTTCATACTTCTTGATCTGCGCCTTGGCATCCTTGATCAGGTTCTGCTTCTCGCTCACCTGACCTTCCATCTCCTCCAACTCGCCCTGCAATTTGGTCATGCGCGTCTCCAACCCGGTCACCTCATCTTCCAAGTCTTCCACTTCCAAAGGCAGTTCGCCACGTTGGGTGCGGATCTTGTCCTTTTGCGTATCGATGTGCTGCAAACGGTACAATTCAACCAATTTTTCGGCTACACTGACTTCCGCCTTTGCACCTGCTTTGCTGGATTTGCCGTTCGCGGAAGTGGTCTTCACTTCCTTCTCCGGAGCTTTCACCTCGGTCTTCGCCATGGGTCAATAATGGTATATGGGATCCGTGACGTTTTCCGTCAAACGGACGGCAAAGGTAGGGAAAAGTTCCCCTAATCTGCGCTGGATCAGGTGCATGGTGAATTGCTCACTGCCGTAATGCCCGATATCAGCCAGCAGAAGGTCGCCATCCGCGTCGAAGAATTCGTGGTATTTCACGTCCCCGGTGATGTATGCATCAACCCCTTCGCCCTTCGCCTTCCCCAACAGGAACGCGCCCGAACCGCCGCACAAGGCCACACGCCGTATCGGTTTGCCCAAAAATTTCGTGTGGCGAATTGTTGTCAATTTGAAAGTCTTCTTCAACAACGCCAAGAACTCAGTTTCGGCAAGTCCTTGGTCCCATTCACCAACTATTCCGCTTCCTATGTTCGGTCCGGTATTCAGGAGCGGTACAAGGTCATAGGCCACTTCTTCGTAGGGATGCGCCGCTCGCATGGCCGCCAATACCGCTCTTTCATGCATGGCCGGGCACAGCACCTCCACCCGTGTTTCCGGCTCGACATGTTGCTCGCCTTCCTTGCCAACAAAAGGTGCGGTGCCGGATCCCGCCCGGAATGTCCCAGTTCCTTCCACATTGAAACTGCATTCATCATACTTCCCCACATTGCCCGCTCCTGCGGCAAAGAGTGCATTCCGAAGTTTATCGGCGTGTGCCACCGGAACGAAGACCGCTAGTTTGCGCAACTGGTCCGGCTTTGGGTCCAATACACGCAATGACCTCAACCCCAGCCGTTCAGCTATTTCCCCGTTGACCCCGCTGATCACATTGTCCAGGTTCGTATGGATCGCGTAAAGCGCGACGTCATGTTTGAGTGCCGCACGTATGGTTCGTTCAACATACCCATTGCCCGCCAGGCTCTTGAGCCCTTTGAAGATCACAGGATGGTGGCTGATGATCAACTGACACCCCTGAGCAACCGCCTCATCCACAACTGATGGCGTGCAATCCAAGCAGACCAGAGCACTGGTTATTTGGGCTGAAGGGTCGCCCACTTGCAAGCCGCAATTGTCGTAAGGCTCTTGTAATGTACGCGGAGCCCAGCTCTCCAAGGCATCGGTGATAGTGCTAAGTTGCATGTGTGGCTTGGGTTGTGTGGTTGCTCTGGCCACTATGGTCTGGCCTTGGGACGGGCATCAAACTTAGGACGTTGCCGAATGGACTTTGGATCTGGCACGTTCGTGGTCTCGGAACAGGGCAACCAACCCCGGTTCGGGATCGTCTCTTGTCGTAACGCACTCTCCACACGTCCGTGCTCTTTTTACATTGACAAGATCCACATCTGGTCGATCCGCCTTGCAACAAAATAGCCCATATTCCAGCAGGATCCACCACTTTTGTCACTCCATGTGGAAACTATTTTCGGTACTTTCCATCGTCCTGCCCATGTTCGTTGCCGGTCAGGATTGCGATGTAAGCTTCAACATAAGCCCTATAAGTTGTGCAGGTGCAACGGATGGAACGGTTACCGTGGTCCCCGGCTCCGGTGGGCCTTTCGAATATTCATTCAACGGGAACGCACCCACCTCCGATCCCGTTTTTCCGAACGTGGGCGAAGGGTTCTTTTCGGTTTTCGTGGTGGGCACCGACCCTTTAGCCCCTTGTTTCGCGCAGCTGGACACGGTGATCCTGGCCCCTGGCCTGCTCATCATAGGGAATCCGCAGTATTGCCCCTCCAACCCTCCCCAGTTGCAAGCGGTACCCGTGATCGGCTATCAACCCCTGTTCTATGCGTGGTCCACTCTGGATTCCACTTCTTCCATTTCCTTGCCCAATGGCTTTGAGGGAAATGTATCCGTGAACAGCGTGGATGCGAACGGTTGTGTTTCCATGGTGGATGTTGAGGTAGTGGAATTGCCCAGCCCCGTGGTGGAAATGTCCATTCCGGATACAGCGTGTGAAATGACCTTGGTGCCGTTGACCACCCTAAGCACCAATGCCGATACCGTGGTCTGGCGGTGGCAGACGACCGGCGTGGGCTTCAACTTCAACCAACGTGCGGTCTTTACGGACTCTGGATATCAACCCGTTTCGCTGCAGGGTTTCGACTTTTTCGGCTGCGGCAGTCTTCCAGTTCAGGACAGTATCTACATTGAAGCCCAGACACCGGCGATCTTCACGGCGAACCAGATCCCGTGCTCCACCGAGGTGGAATTCATTCTGAACAGCAATACGGATTCATGTGCACTCTTCATTGGTGACAGTCTGTACTTCAATCAGTGCAGTGGCTATATCCGTTGGGATGCCGAACGTTATACGGAACGTGTGTTCACCCTCTACGCCACGCAGCCCAACATGTGCGACGACACCTTGGAGATCACCGTTGATGTGCGCACCGAACCCACGCTTTTCCTGTCCAATGCCTTCAGCCCCGATGGGGACTTGATCAATGATCTGTGGCCGGTACATGTGGATATTCCGGAAGCCGGTTACCAAGTGGAGATCTACGATCGTTGGGGCCACAACGTGTGGACCACGACAGATCCCACGGAGCAATGGGACGGCACATTCAACGGGGGAGCTTTGCCTATAGGTGTGTACCCGTACACCATGAAACACCGGGACCCTTGTGAACCGACCACAGAGGTGAGCCGACGCGGGCATGTTACCGTGATCCGGTGAAGCGTGCCGTCGTCAGGGGAAACTCGTCATACTCCGAAAGAAGGAACCGGAAATGGACGGGAATGAACGTGAATAAATACGGATCCAATTTCCGTCCGTTGTACTGCGGACCATTCCCGTCCATTTCCGCTTTCTATCTTGGCTGAAGACGCGATAGACCTGCTTGTTGCACAGTTGGCCACGATCGCGTTTGCCATCTTTGACGATCCATGGCGGTGATCCGGACCCTTCTTCTACCCATTTCCTGGATGTATGGCTTGGTCCTGCGGGGGCGCCATGCGCTATACGACAATGGGGTGCTGCCTTCAGTTCGGCCCAGCGTGCCGACGATCGCGATCGGAAATTTGGCTCTCGGTGGCACGGGAAAAACACCCCTGCTGGAATTGGTGCTTCGCATCCTGAAGGACGTATCACCCTTGGCGACCTTGAGCCGCGGATATGGTCGTGAAGGAACAGAACTGCATGAAGTGACCATAAGTGATAACGCCGCACGTGCAGGCGATGAACCGCTACAGGTGAAAAACAACTTCCCCGATGTGCGCGTTTTCGTCGGTGCGGATCGAGTTGGAGCCATTAATTCCATGGTGCAACTGGTTCCGGGCCTACACGCTGTATTGCTGGATGATGCCCTCCAACACCGGAAACTCGATGCCGGACTGAACATCTTGCTAACCACCTTCCATCGACCCTATTCGGAGGATGCGCTTCTTCCGGCAGGCCGACTGCGCGATGTACCCGTACGTGCAAATGCAGCGCAGATCGTTGTTGTTACGAAATGCCCTTCAGCACCTTCTGCCCAGGATCGTGAACGTTGGCGCAACAAGTTGGACTTGAAAAAGGATCAGGAGCTGTTCTTCAGCGGGATAGAATACGAACCCGTAATGCCCGAACGGAACAGCACTGAAAAGGGCATCAACGTGCTCCTGTTCACCGGCATCGCGGACCCGGCACCGCTTGTGGAACATGTGCGTTCTTGGGCAAACAAGGTGGAACATGTCACCTTCAAGGACCACCATTCCTTCTCCCCGGGCGACCTGGAACGGCTGGCCGGGCTTTTTGGTAAATTCGCACCCGGCCCGAAAATGCTGGTCACCACGGAAAAGGACGCCGCAAGGCTCGGTTCCGTCGTCACGGGAAGCCCTTTGGAGGGTATTCCCTTGGAGGTGATCCGCATGCGGGCCGCTATCTTGAACGAACCAGAACGTTTCGCTGAACTGATCCATCGCCATGTTGCAACGCATCAACCGCATCGCTGACCATTTGAAAAAGGCCACCAACGGCTTCGTTCCGGAAACGGGGATCATCCTCGGCACCGGTCTTAGCGGGTTGGGCAAGGAGATCGATGTGAAGTTCAGCATCGCTTACAAGGACATCCCCGAATTCCCGGTAAGCACCGTACAGGGACATCCCGGCAAATTGCTCTTCGGCACACTCGGCGGAAAACCTGTTGTGGCCATGCAAGGCCGCTTCCATTTCTACGAAGGGTGGACCATGGACGAAGTGATCCTTCCAGTGCGGGTAATGAAATACCTCGGGATCCATCGTCTTTTCGTGAGCAACGCATGCGGTGGTGTGAACCCGGCACATGATACCGGCGACCTGATGATCCTGGACGATCACATCTGCCTGTTCCCGAATCCTTTGATCGGTAAGAACATCGATGAATTCGGTCCGCGCTTCCCGGATATGAGCGAGCCGTACGACCATGCATTGATCGCCAAGGCGAAGGAGATCGCGGCCAAGAACAACATCAAGGTGCAGGTAGGTACGTATGTCGGACTTACCGGACCAACGCTGGAAACTCCAGCCGAGTATCGCTACGTGCGCAACATCGGTGGCGATGCCGTTGGCATGAGCACGGTGCCCGAGGTGATCGCCGCCCGACAGATGGGGATCCCGTGTTTCGCCATGAGCGTGATCACCGACATGGGTGTTGAAGGACGCATTGAAAAGACCACGCACGAAATGGTGCAACGTGTCGCAGAGACCGCAGAACCCAAGTTGACCTTGATCATGCGTGAATTGATCGCAAGTTGCTGATGTTTGATAGTACGTCGATCAGCGTAGCGCCGACCCACTGGCTCGACCTATGACATATTGACGAATGTGATCCCAAATGGCACAAGAAAAAGGCACCAATATTGTCACCGGCACCAACGCACCGCATTGGTCATTGAAGTACGATCTGGTCGTTGGGTTGGAGGTGCATGCCCAGCTGATCACTGAATCCAAGGCTTACAGTTGCGACCCGAACGCGTACGGCGACCATCCAAATACGAACGTTGGCGTAGTAACACTCGGTCATCCCGGCACCCTTCCGGTGGCCAACGAACGGGTGATCGAGCATGCCGTACGGATCGGTCTTGCAACGAACTGCTCCATCGCACCTTGGATGCATTATGCGCGGAAGAATTATTTCTACCCGGACCTGCCCAAGGGATATCAGATCACGCAGGACAAAACACCGATCTGCACGGAAGGCTTCGTACTGATCCCAAATTCCGGCGGACCGTCGCGCGATGATGGATCAACGCCTGGGATGACGCGTATCGGCATCACACGCATCCACATGGAGGAAGATGCCGGCAAGAGCATCCATGATGTGGACCCCTTCAACACGTTGGTGGACCTGAACCGCGCCGGCGTACCCTTGGTGGAGATCGTGAGCGAACCGGATCTACGCAGCGGACAAGAGGCGTACGATTACTTGGTGGAAATACGCCGCTTAGTGCGCTACCTCGATATCTGCGATGGCAACATGGAGGAGGGCAGCATGCGGTGCGATGCGAATATCAGCCTGCGCTTGAAAGGTGTGGAAGAGTTCGGCACCCGTTGCGAGGTGAAGAACATGAACAGCTTCCGCAACGTGATGCGTGCGATCGAATACGAAGCACAACGGCAAAGCGAGATCTTGGACGCCGGTGGAACGATCCACATGGAAACCCGTTCGTTCGATGCCGGCAACGGATCAACGGTGGGCATGCGCAGCAAGGAACAAGCGCATGACTACCGCTACTTCCCGGAACCGGACCTGCAACCGATAACGATCTCCGAAAAGCAAAAGGAAGCGATCCGTAAAGCAATGCCGCCCTTGCCGCGTGAATTGCGCGAGAAGTACACCACGAAGCTCGGATTGAGCGATTACGATGCCGGGATCCTTACCGACGACAAGGCGACCGCGCTGTTCTACGAAGGAGTGATCAACGGCACGACCAACCACAAGGCCGCAGCGAACTGGGTAATGGGCGATGTGCGCGGCTGGATCAATGAAAAGGGCCTGACCATGGCGGAATTCCCGATCACTGCAGAACGCTTGGCGGGACTGATCAACTTGATCGATGAAGGCAAGATAAGCCACAGTATCGCGAGCCAAAAGCTTTTCCCGTTGATGTTGGGAGACCTACAGACCACAGCCTCGGAACTTGCCGCAAAACACGATCTGGTGCAAGACACGAACATGGACGAGATCGCCCAGATCGTGCAAGAGGTGATCGGGCGTTTCCCCGATAAAGTGCAAGCCTATCGCGCCGGCAACAAAGGGCTATTGGGCCTGTTCATGGGTGAAGTGATGAAGGCCACCAAAGGCAAGGCCGATCCTAAGAAAGTGAATGAAGTCGTCCGTAACCTGCTCGATAACCACCCTACCAGTTGAATGATGTTCAAGCAATTCCTACCACTCCTCTCCTGCGCGATCCTCGCCGCCTGTGGCACAGGCACCAAGGACGGCCGTTCCATTGAACTGGACATCGAAGGTGCCGGGGGAAAGACGGTGTACTTCGATCGTTTTGAGAACAACAGGCCATTCCACGCCGATTCGGTGAAGCTCAACTCCTCAGGAGAAGGGACCCTCGTTACCGCGCGTTTGCCGCTGGACTTCTATCGCATTAGTATGGCCGATGAGCAGATGATCGTGGCTCTCGACAGCACCGATGAGCTGAAGGTGGAAGCCAAAATGGGATCGCTGGCAAACCCGACTTCAATAAGTGGCTCCAAACACACCGAAGCACTCTACGCGTTCTTCGCGGATGCGAAGACTTACGAAGAGGAGCGCGAAGCATTGCGCACGCAGATCACCGGCCAGAGCGACACCGCGCTGATCGCCAGGTTCAACGATCTGAACGCAAAATTCTATGATCGCACCAAGTCATTCGCAATTGAACATGCCGCCTCACCGGTCGCATTGACGGCGTTGGGCAAATTGAACATGGCCCAGGAAATGGAACTGTTCAAACAAGTGCGCGAAGGCTTACGCGGGACCATGCCGAACTCCGGTTTCTTCAACATGTTCCGCGATCAGGTGGACCGTTTGGAACAACAAGAGATCGCGATCAAAATGCAGGAAGAGGAGCAGAAAAGATTGGCCAACATGCTGCCGCAAGGAGAAGTTGCTCCCGACTTCAGTCAGCAAACACCCGATGGTAAAACACTTGCACTGAGCGACCTGCGTGGCAAGGTCGTACTGATCGATTTCTGGGCCAGCTGGTGCAGGCCTTGCCGTATTGAGAATCCGAACGTAAAGAAGGTCTACGCGAAGTATGCGAAGAAGGGATTCGAGATCCTTGGCGTTTCCTTGGACCGCGACCATGGCGCATGGGTCAAGGCGATCGCGGATGACGAGCTACCGTGGAAACATGTGAGCGATCTTGGCTTCTGGAACAACGCCGCAGCGCAGCAATACGGTGTGGCAAGTATCCCATACACCGTGTTGGTGGACCGCGATGGCAAGGTGATCGTGAAAGGATTACGCGCAGAGCAACTGGATGCCACGTTGGCCGGGGTGTTCGGAAAGTAGCGTTCCTCCTGTGTGGAGCGCGTACTACTCACAAGGAAGGAACCATGAATGGACGGAAATGAGTTCTTCCTTTATCCAAGTTCCACCGCAGTTCAAAGCGGTATCCGATCGCTAAGACACTATGGGTCGGGCACCCCTTACATCTTTTGTCGGGCCTTATTGGTCGCTTTGAAGGCATGAATTACGCTTCTTCGAATATGGAACTTCCATCAACCATGGTCTCGTTCACCCGCTCGGTCCTTAGCGTGCTGGTCATTTCTGTGCTGGCTACACCTTCCGCCATCGCCCAAGACTATTTCCAACAACAGGTGGACTACACGATCGACGTGCGGTTGGATGATGACGCTCACACTCTCCATGCGCAAGAGTCTTTCATCTACACCAACAACAGCAGTGTTCCCTTGGACACGATCTGGATCCACCTCTGGCCCAATGCATACAAGGATCGCAGTTCCGCATTGTGCAAACAACTGGTCCGCGATGGCGATCTGGACCTGCATTTCGCCAAGGAGGAGGAACGTGGCTGGATCGACAGTTTGGACTTTTCCGCGAACGAACAAAAGTTGGCGTGGGGCTTCCATCCAAAGCACGATGACATTGCTTGGTTACTGTTGATGGAACCACTGCGACCGAACGACTCGATCACCATAAGCACACCCTTCCGCGTGAAGATCCCTGATGGGAAATTCTCTCGCATGGGGCACACGGTCGAAGCGTACTACATCACACAGTGGTATCCGAAACCAGCGGTGTTCGATGCGCAAGGTTGGCACGCGATGCCGTATCTCACATCAGGTGAGTTCTACAGCGAGTTCGGTAGTTTCGATGTCACCATCACCTTGCCGGAGAACTACGTGGTGGGTGCCACGGGCTTGTTGCAAACTGCGGAAGAAAGCGCGTTCATGGATAGCCTTGCGGCGATCGTGGATACGTCTACCACACGCGGTTCCAATGCCTTTCCTGCTTCTTCTTCAACGTTGAAAACGATCCGCTATAAGCAAGACAAGGTGCATGACTTCGCTTGGTTCGCGGACAAACGTTTCATTGTTCGCAAGAGCGAAGTGGCCTTACCGAAGAGCGGACGCACCGTAACAACGTGGGCACTCTTCACTCCCCGGAACAGAAAGGTTTGGGCGAATGGTACCAATTACATAAACCAAGCGGTTCGGCACTACAGCGAACACGTGGGCGGATATCCTTACGACGCATGCACGGCGGTTGATGGCACGATCAGCGCCGGTGGTGGCATGGAATATCCCATGATCACGATCATCAACAGCACAAGTGACGGACAGAGCTTGGACAATGTGATCACACATGAGGTGGGCCACAACTGGTTCTATGGGGTGCTCGGTAGCAACGAACGTGATCACGCATGGATGGACGAAGGCATGAACAGCTTTGTGGAACTGCTGTACATGCGGAAGTACTATCCGAACGGACAACTTGCGATCTCGATCCCCTTCTTGAAGAAGACGTTCGGTCAGATCAATGACATCCATCATTTCCAAAGTGAAATGGGCTATCGCTTGAATGCGCGTCGCAATTTGGATCAGCCACTCTCGCTCACCTCCAACGATTTCACCGAGACCAACTACGGGACCATGATCTACATGAAGACCGCGTTGGTGATGGACCATTTGCAGGCGTACCTCGGCGAAGAAATGATGCAGCGCTGTTTAAATGCGTACTACGATGCATGGAAGTTCAAGCATCCGCAGCCTGGGGATATGCGTGATGTGTTTGAAAAAGAGAGTGGGAAGGATCTTGGATGGGTGTTCTATACAATGCTAGAGACAGAAAGGAAAGTCGACGTCAAGGTTCGGAGGTTGAAGAATGGTCGACTGACCTATCGAACAAATATGAACGCACCTTTTCCCGTTTCTGCTTGGTCGGAGTCCGATTCGCTGGGAACTGTTTGGAGCTCTTCGGCAGATGTTAAATGGTCACGACCTCGCCGCGTTACACGCCCAATAATCGATGAGAGATTTGCGAAGCGAGCCAGCTCTCCCATAGAACGATGGCAGCGTGGCATTGGAGACCTGACCCTCCCATGGCCCAACGCCGACCGCATAGTGATCGATGCCAACAACCGCACACTCGACATCGACCGGCGCAACAACGAAGTGCGCAGCCACGGCCTTTGCAAACGCGGCCACTTCCCGAAGTTCGAACCGTTCCTTGGGCTGGAGCATAACGACCGGCGATCGATCTATTATGCACCCGCCGTGGCGTGGAACGGGCACGATGGTTTCCAAGCCGGACTCGTGTTGCACAACTACTCGTTCCCATCGAAACGCACCGAATGGGTGGTAGCACCGCTCTACGGTTTCGGTAGTCAGCGCATCGGTGGTGCGGCGCGCATCGAACATCATTCAGATCGGATCCGGAGCCAGTTGTTCCAGAACATCACCTTGGGCTTGAGCGGTCGGATGGCCTCCACGTATCACGACGCCAACGTGACGAATTGGTACCGCAAACTAACGTCGTATATCACGTTCGACCTGAAGCAGGACCCACTTGTGAAACCTTGGAAACACGCGATCGACCTGCGCTCTGTGATCATCTGGACAGGCTACACAACGAGCGATACAAATGTGTACAACCCCACGCAGCCTTACGGTGAGATCAGGTATCGCGCGCGCAGCACCTCCACTTTGTTCCCGGCAACGGTCTCGCCTCTATTCACCTTCGGGAAGGACTTCACCCGCCTTTCACTGGATGTGCAACAAGGATTCACTTACAATAAGAAGAAGGACCAATTCCGGATCCACGCCTTTGCAGGTGCCTTCATCAGCAAACAAGATGAATTCTTCTCGAACCGCTTGAACGCTTGGCAACTTTCATGGGGTCCTCAAGACCTTATGTACGATCACGCATTCTTGGAACGCGCTGCCGTGAACGGCGTGACCGGCGCACAATTCGTGAAGCAACAAGGTGCTTTCAAGACACCGTTCCGCCAAGGCGGCAGCGACTCGTGGATCGGAGCCGTGAATGCAGAATTGGACCTGCCGCTCCCCATACCGATCTCGCTTTTCGCCAGTGCCGGGATCGTGCCCACAACAACGATCACCCAAGAAGGAAAGAAGAATGGTTCCGCGACCTACTACGAAGCCGGTGTTGGCATTCAACTGTTGCGCGATGCGATCGAAGTCTGGGTACCCTTGGTGGTGAGCCAACGGATCCAGGATGAAGAGAAATTCCTTGGACGCAATGTGGCCGATCGGATCCGTTTCGTGTTCGCGTTGGAGAAGCTGGACCCTACGAAGATGTTGAGGGGGTTGAAACCGTGAAGGGAAGAAGTGAAGAGAGTCGTTAGTCGTGAGTCGATAGTCGTTAGTCGGCGTACTCACGACTAACGACTGATCGACTCACGACTGCGCTACAAGTTCCTAAACACCGATCTTCGCCACGCATTTGCGCATGAACCCCGGCAAAAAGGTCTATTTCCTCAGCGATTTCCATTTGGGTGTGCCCGATGCGGAAAGCAGTTTGGTGCGCGAAAAACGGATCGTCGCGTTCTTGGATGAAGCAGCTGAGGATTTGACAACAAAGGTCAAGAAAACCAAGGAGCCTCTATCGAAGAAAGTGGAGAGTGAAATGTCGGGGATTTGATGAACGAACTGGAACTTTTGACCTTGATCGCCGATGGCGAAACGCTTGCCTTGGAGTTCAAAGGTGAGAGCAAGAAGCAGTTGAGCGATCGGGAGTTGGTACTTGTATGTGTATGCATGACAAATACAACAGCTGGCAGCCTGTTGATCGGTGTAGAAAAGGATGGTACAATATCAGGTGCGAAACCCAGACATGGTACATATACGGATCCGAGTAAACTGAGTGCCTTGATACGGAATAGCACAATGCCTCCGATTGATGTTGTCGTAATTGGAACACCCCACCTCCAAAGGTTCAATATTGGAGGTGCAAGTACCCAAGTCTCAAAGCACTACAAGCCATACAGACGGCACCTGCCGGCGGCGCATCATGGATAATCATGGTCCAGCGTGCGTCCCGTACTACCCACACGAACAGAGCGGCAGTGGCTTAAGCCTAGGTGCCGATGACCTGAGCGCCATGCCGTGTTCCCAAGCCAAATTCAGCGACCTGGACCCTTTGCAGTTCGAACGAGCGCGCAATACCATTTCTGCCCGTACGGGCGATAAAGCCCTGCTTACCCTCGGCGATGCGGAGTTGGCCAAAGCTATCGGTGCATTGGAGACCGAAGGTGACCGACTGGTGCCCACTATTACGGGACTTTTACTGCTAGGCCGGGAAGAAGCCTTGCGCAAACACATTCCCACTCACGAGGCGGCGTTCCAAGTGCTGGGTCCCGGTGGCGATGTGCGCATGAACGATTTCTTCCGTAAGCCCTTGGTGGAACTTGCTGACCTCTTCGAACAACGCTTCAAAGCGCGCAGCCAGGAGAAGGAAGTTCAGGTTGGCATGGTACGGATGCCCATACCTGACTATTCGTTCCCCGCCTTTCGAGAGGCGCTGCTCAACGCACTTTTCCACCGCGATTACCGCCGTAACGAATGTGCATATGTGCAATGGCATTCTGACCATTTGTTCATCACAAGCCCTGGAGGATTCCCCGAAGGCGTGAACATCCGCAACCTGCTTACCCATGAACCCAAGCCGCGCAACCGAAGGCTCTATGAAGCCGGTAAGCGCCTGGGCCTAGTGGAGCAGACCGGCCGTGGGGTGGATAAGGTCTATGACGGGCAGATCCGTTACGGAAGACCTGTACCGGACTATTCCCGTACGGATGCCACGGCCGTTCGCTTGGTGATCCAAGGCGGGAGTGAAAGCCAGCAATTCGCGGCCTTTATTTTCCAACGTGAACGCAACACCGGTAAACCGCTTACCATCGGTGAAATGATAGGGCTAAATCGCCTGTTCCACCAACGCCAGTTATCCGCAGCCATGCTGGCGGAGGATATCCATGCGGGGGCATCGGAAGCAAGTGCCATTCTGGAACGCTTAGTAGAAGAAGGACTTGTGGAGCCACGTGATGATAAGCAGGGTCGGGTATTCCAATTCACCGCAGCAGTTTACCGTCAATTAGGCAAGCCCCTCGCACATGCTCGATTGAAAGGGTTGGATACAAAAGCACAGGAAAAGGCGATCTTGGATCACATATCCAAGCTCGGAGTCATTAAGCGTGAAAAGGCAATGGAGCTTACCGGACTTGCCGCCAGAAATGCCAGCACCCTTCTGAAGGCCTTGGTCAGCAAGGGTGCGTTGGTGGCTTGGGGAGAAAAGCGTGGGCGTTATTATCAGCTGCCTAATGACCAGAAGGTTAGGTCTAATTAATGACCTGGATAATGACAATGTCATAATGGATATTGACATGCATCCTGATGCTACCAAACAATCACAACCATATGTTTTTCAACCTATTATGGACGGCAAGGAGCCAGTCTAGGCAGTTGGCGATAATGACCGTGGGCTATCTCTAAATTGTTCGACCACGAGTCCTCGGTAAGGATCAGCATCGAATAACCAGTTCAAGGGCTTTGCCATGTGGAGTAATGCATCCCGTTGAGAGTTCCCCAATACGATCTTCCTGTACTTTCGAGTTCTGAAATGGGTTGCATCCATCGAATTACGGGTCCAAAACCCGATCTTCGACCCATCCATGAACCCCGGCAAAAAGGTCTATTTCCTCAGCGATTTCCATTTGGGTGTCCCCGATGCGGAAAGCAGTTTGGTGCGCGAAAAACGGATCGTCGCCTTTCTGGACGAAGCAGCCAAGGATGCCGAAGAGATCTTCCTGCTCGGCGACCTGTTCGATTTCTGGTTCGAGTACAAAAGGGCCGTACCACGAGGACATGTGCGGCTCTTGGGAAAGCTTGCTGAATTGACGGATCGTGGTATTCCCGTACACCTCTTCATCGGGAACCACGACATGTGGATCTTCGATTATGTGCCCAAGGAGACCGGTGTGATCGTGCATCGCGAACCGATCGAACGCACGATCGGCGGCAAACAATTCCTGATCGGACACGGCGATGGCTTGGGACCTGGAGACCATGGCTACAAGTTCATGAAGAAGATCTTCCGCAACCCGATCTGTCAATGGGCCTTTGCACGGTTGCACCCCAACTTCGGGCTGTGGCTGGGCGATTTCTGGAGTGGACGCAGCCGAAAGAAAAGCTACGAGAACGATAAGAAATGGCTCGGCGCCGACAAGGAATGGTTGGTGCAATACTGCCTTGATGAACTGAAGAAGAAGCACTACGACTTCATGCTCTTCGGGCACCGGCATTTACCGATCGATATCGAAGTGAAGCCGGGTTCCCGATACATCAATCTTGGTGATTGGATCACCTATTTCACTTACGGGGTGTTTGATGGAACGCTGATGACGCTGATGAAGCGGATGAGTGACCCTTCGACAGGCTCAGGGGCGTTGAGCGGGGACGTTAGGATCGAGGGTGGGCCTGCTAATTGAACAAATCGCAGGTGGCAAAAGCAAGAGGCAAATTGCAACCTGCTCTTGCCGTTTGCCTCCTTTGCTTGAGCCATTTCACTTGCAGAATACGTGACCCACCAACCGTATGCTCTAGCCCACAAGGCAACCTACCTCCCCTACTCCAACACCACCCGCTGCGTCTCCTTGCTCGTTCCAGAGCGCAATGTGACCACGTAAACCCCGCGTGGTAGCTCACCAACAACAAGCGTGTGCGTGGTGGAATTCATGCGCTCGACCAACACTTCGCGGCCCAAGGCATCGGAAAGGGTGAGGGTTGTTCCGCGTTGGGGGTGTGTGGTTGTTACGAGAAGCGAGCCTTTTGCAGGATTGGGGGAAACGGAGAAACTTTCTGTGGCGGGAACAGTAAGGATCTCTGTAGGAAATTCGCCGGACAACTTGACTATCCATAAATCTTGCACACCATAATTGTTGGTCACATCGCCATCTATCGATCGGGAAGATCCCGCAATAATGTATCCCCCGTCGTTGGTTTGAATTATTGACTCTACGAACTCATCGGCACTGCCTCCATAAGAATTCTGCCATTCAATACTCCCCATATCGTCCATCTTCAAAACCCAATAATCAAGTCCCCCATGATTGTTGGTCACATCACCATCTGTTGAACTCGAATATCCAGCAACAATGTATCCCCCTTCACTCGTTTGCGCAAGCGACCGCACTATCTCACCGGTACTCCCACCATAGGACCTTTCCCATTCGATCGTGCCTGCACTGTTCAGTTTCACTATCCAATAATCACCAGCGCCTTGATTCACGGTCACATCACCGTCGATCGACCCCGAAAATCCGGCAAAAACGAAACCTCCGTCGCTCGTTTGTGTAATTGACTGGGCCCTATCAGCGAAACTCCCTCCATAGGAATTTTGCCATTGAATAGTGCCGGTATCGTCCAGTTTCACTATCCAAGCATCTCCATTACCATGATTGTTCGTCAAATCACCATCCATGGAGTGCGAATATCCGGCAACTATGTATCCTTCGTCCAAAGTTTGGATGATCGAAAGAGCCACCTCGCCAGAACTCCCACCGAAGGTTCTCTGCCATAGAATAGTGCCTGTACTGTCCAATTTCACGATCCAGTAATCTATGCCACCCAGGCTGTTGGTCACGTCGCCGTTAGCGGACTGCGTACTTCCAGCAACTATGTAACCTCCATCACTTGTTTGGGCGATAGAATTCGCATCGTCATGATCGCTCCCGCCTAATGATATCTGCCATTGGATCGCGCCTATAGTGTCCAGCTTCACTATCCAAAAATCACGAGTACCATGATTATTGGTCACATCCCCATCTGCCGACTCTGAATATCCAGCTACAACGAATCCTCCATCGCTGGTTTGAGCGATTGAATTCGCATAATCATCTTCACTCCCACCTATAGAACTCTGCCATTGGATCGTACCTGTATTTCCCAGTTTCACTATCCATATATCTGCAAAGCCATGATTCAAGGTCACATCGCCATCTATCGACCTCGTAAACCCTGCAACGATAAAGCCTCCGTCGCTGGTTTGAACTATTGCCTTTGCATGCTCCCATTCACTTCCGCCATAGTTCCTTTCCCACTCGATCACAGGTGACACTTGCGCAAAGCCCGGTACCAACAAGAGGGCACCGAACAACAGAAAGAGTACACGGGTTTTCATGACATTGCATTTAGGCCACAAAATACAAGCTTTCCAGCAAAACCGGCAATGAGCATATCGCAGGTGGCAGCAGCAGGTGGCAATGGCAAAGGGCAAGTCAGTCGGCAAACGCAAGTAGCAAGTTGCATCCTGCTCCCGCCGAAGGCATTGCACAGCAGCGGGATGCCCGTTGCCTACTGATCCTAACCCATCTTCAAAACCAGATCCACCAACCGGCTGCTATACCCGTACTCGTTGTCGTACCAGCCCATCACCTTTACCATGTTGCCTACTACGCTGGTGAGCTGCGCATCGAAGATGCAGCTATTGGGGTCGCCTACGATGTCCACGCTTACGATCGGGTCTTCGGTGTAGCGTAGGATGCCTTTCAAGCGGCCTTCCGACAGTTCCTTGAATCGTGCGTTGATCTGTTCTTCTGTGTGCAGCTTTTTCACTTTAACCGTGATGTCCGTTATGGAGCCATCGGGGACAGGAACGCGAATGCCACAACCACCCAATTTTCCATCTAATTCCGGGAAGATCTTGGTAATTGCTTTGGCAGCACCAGTGGTCGTAGGCACCATGCTAACGGCCGCTGCACGTGCCCTACGCAAGTCCTTGTGCGGTGCATCATGCAACCGTTGGTCGCCTGTGTAGCTGTGGATGGTGGTGATGAAGCCGTCCTCGATACCACACAACTCGTGGAGCACTTGGATCATGGGTGCGGCGCAGTTGGTGGTACAGGAAGCGTTGCTGATGATCAGGTCGTCGGGCGACATCACGTGATCGTTCACGCCGAGCACCACGGTCTTGATGTCGGCATCCTTCGCTGGCGCGGAAAGCAGCACCTTCTTCGCACCCGCTTTCAAATGAGAGGTTGCCAATTCGCGTGTGAGGAAATGGCCGGTACATTCGATCACGACATCGATGCCGAGTTCCTTCCACGGTAATGCGGATGGATCTTTCTCGGAATACGCTTTCACTTTGTGATCGCCGAGGATCAATTGCTTGTCGTCGTAGCCCACTTCACCTTTGAACACGCCGTGGATGGAGTCGTACTTGAACAAGTGTGCCAAGGTGCGGTTGTCCGTGAGGTCGTTCACGGCTACGAGTTCGATGTCCTTGCGATCTTGAAGGATGCGTGCTGTTACACGTCCGATACGGCCGAAACCGTTGATGGCTATGCGGGTTTTCACTTTGTGATGGGGGTTATGGGAAGTGGAAGTGGAACGCTGATGACGCTGATTCTTATGATTTAGAAGATCAATGAAAGAGGAACACCTGATCCGCTGATCCCGCAAGCGCGCGTTGGTGTTAACACAAAGGCGCGTAGATCGCGAAGGCACAGCCCCAGCGGGGCGCAATAGCAAAGCGATGGGTCTTGACCCATCGGTATGCGAACCCCGGCGGGACCCAAGCCCTGAAAGGGCGAAATAGCGTCCATCTCACGTTCCAACCCAAATGGGATCGCCTGTGAACTATTGCGCCCTTTCAGGGCTTGAAAACCGATCTGCGATCTGGTCGATGGGTCAAGACCCATCGCTTTGCTGTGCCGCCCTTTCAGGGCTTTTTCGGCTGTTCGAATACGCATAAATAATACTCCTAGGTTTACTCTAAAGTGCAGATGCGGGTCAAGTTTAGCTGTCGTTCAGAGGAGAGGTCGTAGCGCCTGGTCGTTGCATCGTTGTTTAGTTTGTTTTCACGTGCGAACTGGATCCACAAACGCTACCTCCATTTCTTGATCTGCTTCTTCAGCTCCTTTGCACTTATTACCCTGTTGTTCTTCAGATCTTCCATTGATCTATCAAGGTCTTTGTTCAGCTGTTCCTTGGTCATTGGAAGTAAGGCTGTGTTCCTGGATCGATGATCCACGGAATATTCTGTTCTGAATCTTAGGGGTCGACCCCGTGGGTCGACGGCACAAGAGCCAGGAATTGAGTTTGGTCCTTTTGGAGAAAGATCTTGGATCATAGGTCGAAGAGATGCTTTTCAGCATGGTAGCTACTCCTTACCAAAGGCCCGCTTTCCACGTAGCGGAATCCTTTTTCCATGCCTATGGTCTTGAAGCGCACAAATCGATCAGGGTGAATGTACTCGGCTACCGGTAGATGTTCCTTGGTGGGTTGTAGGTATTGGCCCAGCGTTAGGATGTCCACGCCAACGCTGCGCAGATCGTCCATGCTTTCTTCCACCTCCTGATCGGTTTCGCCCAAGCCCAACATGATGCCGCTCTTGGTGCGCAAGCCTGCGCGCTTGGAACGCATGAGCACTTCCAAACTGCGGTCGTATTTGGCCTGGATACGCACTTGTTTTGTTAGCCGACGAACGGTTTCCAAATTGTGTGAAAGGATCTCAGGCGCAGCTTCCAGCACCACCGCCAAGTTCTCCCACTTCCCTTGGAAATCGGGGATCAAAGTCTCCATTGTCGTTGTGGGCGTGCGACGGCGGATCGCGCGGATCGTCCTAGCCCAGATGTCGCTTCCGCCGTCCTTCAGATCATCGCGATCAACACTGGTGATCACGCAGTGCTTCACGCCCATCAATTCCACGGATCTTGCAACTCGTGCTGGTTCGAAGGGGTCCACATCATCTGGCCTGCCGGTAGCAACTGAGCAGAAGCCGCAACTGCGCGTACATACATTACCAAGGATCATGAAGGTCGCCGTGCCCGCACCCCAGCATTCGCCCATGTTGGGGCAATTGCCGCTTTGGCAAATGGTGTGCAGCTTGTGCTCGCTCACGATCTCGCGCACCTTCCGGTAGCTTTCTCCGGTGGGCAATTTCACGCGTAACCAATCCGGTCTTTTCACCCGTGCTGGCCCTTCCTCAACGTTCGTCACGCTCATGTAGTGAACTTCTTTCCAAATTGCAGGGCCACGTAGAATTCGAAGAAGAACTGTTTGTTCTGGACGCCCTCCACCTCATACATGATGGGGACCTTTCGTGCGTAGGCATCAAGGGTGGCACCGATCTCAATGCCTTTGATACCAGTAACG